>WLWF01000761.1_pt1 | contig 30077 bp, 32 predicted proteins | sample 6718331 | NCBI WGS metagenome assembly WLWF01 (sample SAMN12718692, study PRJNA515312) | sponge metagenome | isolation source: marine sponge | host: Mycale hentscheli | place: New Zealand: South Island, Marlborough, Capsize Point | collected 2003-05-01 | reverse complement strand
TAGATATCCACAACAAATCCCACTACCATGTCCGATAACGGGTGCGATAGATACCTTATTTACCCAATTAATAAAATTACTGCCACCTCTAGGAATACAAAGATCAATTTCTGGCGAGGCTAAAGCAATTACCGCCTCCTCCCTAGTAAATAGTAAGTTATAGCAACTAAATACAGAAATGGGTATGGCTTCTAAAAATAGTTTAAATAAATATTTTAGTGTCTGCTCTGCTTCATGTCCACCCTTCAAAATCATACCATTACCACTTAAAATAGCCAGAGTTAATAATTGTACTAATACATCAGGTCTAGATTCAAAAATAACGAATATTAAACCCATAGGTACTTGGTGTCGTGACCATTCTAAATTTCTACCTTGTAAATAGGGATGGGGTATAATCCGATGTTCAATCCGTTTACCTATTGGTTCTGGAAATGTCACTAGTTGATCTATTCCATTAGAAAGACTTGTTAGGGTTTTATTACTAATAGTTAATCTATTAACTAATGCGGGAGCAATTTGTTTAGTTTTGGCTACTAACAGATCTTGTTGATTTGCCTGGATAATCTCTTCGGATTTTTTAACTAGTAAGTCTCTAAATTTTAATAACCATTGTCTTCTTGTATCAAGTTTATGATTTCTTAGGTTTGTTAGAGAGCCTAATTTAGCCATTTTGATCAGCTGATTTAGTTTTTCACTTGACATTACCTCATTGGTTAATTTATCTTGTTTTACTAGTGGTCTACTTGGGAAATAGGTTTTAACAATTTGTTTTCCCTGGTATAGGTCACTTAAAATATTAGTAGTTTTTCCGTTAACAATATAGGTATTAATTCCATTAATAGCAGCTTGGGATGCTGCTTTTATTTTAGATAAAATCCCACCACGACCATAATTACTAGACATAATGACACCTAATTTGTCTAAATATTTTTCTTCCCAAACATCAATAATATCACCCTTATTATCATAGACCCCATCTATGTTACTTACTAAAATAAGCCGCTCTACATTAACACTTTTAGCAATAAGAGCCGCTAAACTATCATTATCCCATAAAATTTTACCTAGATTATCACGATAGTCTACTTTTCTAATAGTAGTGGCATCATTTTCATTTAAGATAGGAATAACATCATTTTTCAATAACATGTTTAACATAGATTTAATGGAGTTTACACGATCGGATTCTCTAAAATCACTATCTTGAAGTAGTAGCTGGGAGATATTTATACCATGGCTACTAAATCCTTTGGTAAATTTATTTATCAAATGGGGCTGTCCAATAGCAGCCTGAGTCCTAAGTTTTAAAAAACTATCATCAGTAGCTAACTCGTCTCCAATTATTTGTTTACCACAAGCAACAGCTCCCGAACTAACTATCATAACGTCAATTCCTGATTTTTTAAGATAAGCGATATTGTTAATCAAACTAGTTAAAATAGTTTCATCTAAAAACCCCTGACTATCAGTAATAGTACTAGTTCCTATTTTAATTAACCAACACATTATAACCTTGATGGATAAAAATAATATATAGATAAACCTTAATAATAGAAATAAAGATATGATAAAACCTTTTCAGAGATATCATAAATTATTTGGGATAGGAGCTGTCATGATAATGACCCATAATATGATTGGTTTTATTAATAATCTTGATGCCAGAAAATTAACTGATGAAGATATTATGGAATGTCTAAAAATAATAAGATAGTCATTTGTATCTTAAGAAAATATTAAGTTGTAATAACTAAAAATGTTGAAATATTTGTCTAGATATAAATTATTTTGGGGGGCACTTGGAAGTGGAACTATATCAACTATAGCCTACCACTATAAAAATACTAACGAACAAACAAATACAAAAATAAATATAAATAGTCTAAATAGGTATAGTCAGGAAATTGTTGAAAGTCATAATAAGTTAAATGATTTTTGGGTTACCTACCATAATAAAGTATATGATATTAGTAAATTTGTCCATGGTCATCCAGGTGGAATAGATAAAATTAAATTGGCAGCTGGAGGACCATTAGAACCCTATTGGGATATATACCGTCAACATAATAATAATCAAGTAAAGAAGATATTAGAACAATACTATATCGGAGAACTTATAGATCCAGATACTAGTGAAGAGATAGAGCATAAGACTGATAATTTAAGTCCTTATAGTAAAGATCCTAATAGGCATAAAATATTAAATATACATAGTCATCAACCTTTTAATGGTGAAACACCACTCCCCATTCTAAGAGAACACTATATAACACCGTGTCACTTATGGTACATTAGAAACCATCATCCCACTCCGGATATTAATGGTGAGACCCATAATTTAACATTAGAAGGCTTTAACCTGGATACTAAGATCAGTTTAGATGAACTTAAAAATGATTTTTTACGGGCAAAAATTACCACCACTATTCAGTGTGCGGGTAATCGTAGATCAGAGTATAATAAGATTAGGAAAGTGCATGGATCGGAATGGCAGGGGGGTGCTCTTGGTACTGCTTGTTGGGAAGGTGTCTATTTACGAGATATTTTAAAAAAACACGGTTTTGATGAAACCCGATATAAAGGAAAATATTTCACTATTTGGGGAGATGATATTGACTTTAGAATCTCGGTACGTGTCAGTCAAGTCATGGATCCAAAATGCCAGGTTTTAGTAGCTGATACTATGAACGGGAAACCCCTACCAAGGGATCATGGATATCCATTAAGATTAATTGTTCCGGGTAGTGTCGGTACTAAACAAGTAAAATGGTTAACTAATATAGAATTATCTGACACACCATGTGATAGTAGTTGGCAGAGTGGCGTTGCTTATAAAATGTTACCACAAAATATTACAGCTTTTAATATGGTAACACCTGAAATGCTTACCGCAATACCCACCGTAGATGTTTTACCAGTCCAATCCTTAATTTGTGATATTGTTACAGACGTTAAAAAGGATGAAGTAATTCTAAAAGGAGTTGCTTGGAGTGGTGGTGGTAATAACATTATAAAGGTGGAAATAAGTACTGATGACGGTAAAAAATGGATAGATGCTAAGTTAAAGGAGGGAACTGAACAACCTATCTCACAAGCCTGGGCTTGGACTTTTTGGGAATTACGTCTACCAAGTAATACCATTAAACAGGGGGACACTATAATATGTAAAGCAACAGATTACCATTATCATACCCAACCTGAATCAGTAGACTCCATCTGGAATCTACGGGGTATCTTAAATAATAGTTGGCATCGTGTAAAATATTAAAAATTGCTAGTTTTTTTTCCAATTATAAAATCATTACCTTGTTATAATGGGGAAAAAATCTAAAACAGATAAGGTAAAAAGTAAAATTCACGTCAAAGTTAAGAAATCCCATATACATGAGGCTCATGAACGTTTAAGACTAAAGTATAATAAGGCATTTGATAGTCATGTAGAAAAGGATGAATTAACTAAAAGAGTTACAGATAAATCTAGTGAACAATCCGAAATAACTGAGTCAACGACACCACCGTCTACAACACCTACGATGGATTATGATAACTTGTTAGAGCAATTAACTAAAATATTAGATTTTTATAGAGATGAAAAAATACCAAGAGATGAGATGGTCCAGGGGGGAACTGTAGATCCAGTTGATATGGCTTATAATACTCTCTGTGACCAGGGTATTAGAAAAACTATAAATCATGGGCAACAATTACAAATACCCGGTGAAAAATTACGCACCTTAATTATGCGAGGTTATTATGGGAGAGATAATATCGCTGAAGATGATACTGACAAGGTACAGGAATTTTACCAAAATAACCCATTTTCTAATAATAGCAATCAGGGGGAAGGGGAAGGGGAAGTTGAAGGGGCAGTTGAAGGGGCAGTTGAAGGGGAAGTTGAAGGGGCTGAAGTAGTAAGAGAGGAGTTTCGGGATAATTCTGAGCCAAGTTTATTAGGTTGAGTAAGGTTTATAAATTTCTTTTTAAATCTAGTTTTTAATGTTCTATCATGTACTTTAGATCTCCCATTATTTTCTCCATTTACGGTAATATTATATTTTTCCATACTATATGCCAACAACCAACCTATCAATGCCGAAATGGTATCTCCAATTAAATTTTTAACGTCATCTGGACCATCTTTATAGGGTTTAAAATGGGATAAATATTTTTCAGTAAAAGCTAAGCCAAAACTACTATTTTCAAATACGGTGAAAATAATATGCATGGCTAACCAATTCACAAGACCTAACCCCCAGAAATAAGCAGTAATACCCGAAGCCAAATGAAGACAACTATAGTGGTCAAAGTAGTCACATATGGGCATAATATATTATTATTAGGCTCATATAATTATCAGGGTAAAAAAACAGACGACATAAATCTTAGTTTATATTATAGATAGAAGGTTGATTAACGGTTAAGACTCCAGATTCAATAGGTCCCATATTTAATTCTTGATTTCTAGTTAGGTTGTATTCTGTCTGCATAATACTAATTAATTCATCTAGTTCACTAAGTACATATTGTTTAAAGGCTTGGTATTTTTCTACCTCTTTATCTCGGTAATAACTACATTCTTTTAAATTACTTCTCAATAATTCTAAAATATCAATTCTAAACAGGCGTCTCCGAGAAAAATCTTCATCCATCATTTCTTCTAGTTTTCTTAAATATTTTACCTTCTTATTATAAGAAATAGTTCTATTATGACGATCCTTACTATTCTGATCTGTAAATAGGTATAATACTCCTAAGTATAATAACCTGGTAATCCGTTTTTTATATTTATCGGAAGGATTTAAATTCCAGGGCTGATGGTCAGGCTCAGTAAATATCATAGATTCCATATCTTTGACATGTCCCCAAATAGAATAACTGTAAAAACTAAGATCATAATTGGCAAATTGATAGGTTTGAATATATTTATTTTGGTTAAAGGGTTGAATAAATTTATCCGACTTACGATCTGAACCATAGGCACAACTTAAATCTAATATTTCTCCTGGAATAAAATCTCTAAAATAATGTTTTTTTCCGTTAATGGTCTTTGTAAAATAGATGGTATAACTGTATTTAATACGATTTAACTGAAATTTCATGTCAATTTTAGGGTTATTAATTAATGGATTATGAGTGGCATAAAACTGACTACCTTCTGTCTTACTGGTAGTATAATAACTACATGATTTTTTACTAATACCGTATTTTTTAAACAAGTTTTTGGCACTAATAAAGGCAATTGCCACCTCAGGAACTGCTTTATCATGAACATGACCCTTAAAGTCCGTATGCTCTGAACCATCCATGATCAAAGCGAAATCAGTACGACAATTATTATTAAATAGTTCATCACCTTTGGCTCTATCTTCACTATCTAATGCTTGATACCATTGATTGGTCTTATATTTAGTTAGATCAGGAGTTCCAGTATGTGTATTAAGTACCGGATCACGTCCAGTTTCACAATCATCATTAGCAAATTCAATATAATCTATAGTAATGTCTTTGTAAAAATTATTGATAGTTTTACCCCTAATGGTAGTAATGGTGGGAGTAAATTTCTTAACTTTCTTATTCATCACATCTCTCATCTTTTCTAATTTTTCACTTTTAACACTATCTTGTAGTTGAAAAAAATTAAAATAATAAGTTTTATGCTTTTCTAAATATTTTTTAAGACGTAGGACAACAATATAACTTAAGATGTTTAATTTTACCATATCTTCTTCATTAATAAGCTCTGGATTGCACATCATTTCAAAATCATAATCACTTAATTTAATGCTATCTCTAATTTTATCAAGTATATGATTTTCTATATCACGAGTAAAATCTCTGACCAGTTCCTTAATTAAAAATCTAACCGTAGTTCCTCCCTTAAACATAATATTATAGCTATGCTCATTTAATTTAGGCATTTTACCATGAACTAGACGACAAAACTGTGTAAAACATTTAGTAATTAACCCAATAAAGTGTAATCTAGTCTCCATACTTCCAATAAAATGAATAGTATTAAACTCGGTAGCCACATCCATTAGGGGTTTTTTAGCGTCGGTAGAACCAAAATCACCTAATTCATAGTCAAAATCTTTTATCAATTCTGCGTCGGTAAGTTTTTTTGATCCCTTAGCCTCCTTATTTTCAATAGCTAAGATACTACTATTCTGATTGACTAAACTGTCCTTGATATCTCCAGCAGTAAAAAGATCTGGAATGCCATCATTTGATTCTGAATGGTAAGTACAACGTTTATCTAAATTTGGGTTATCCCAATTTTCATCTACAATATCATGTATATCCTGTAATAAATTATCAATTTCAGGATAATGTAAAGGTTCGGGGGTATTTACTACTTTTAAGATATTTTCATTAATATCTCGGATAAATGGCTGACATTCCTTTTCAAGTGATTTCCAAACCCTTTTATCAGGACTTATTTTCCTATTAGTACGGGGATTACGTTCATTTTCCTTATACTCGTCGTACCATTTCTTACAAATTCTAATACTATTAGTATCTTCCCGATTATCCATATTATCTAGTTATGATATTTAAATTTTGGGACAGAAAAAAAATTGAGTTTTTTTTACATGATCATCTCTAAATATTATTGAAATATGTCCGATTGTGATTCAGAAAATGATAAATATAGTTATATTAGCTTGGAGGAAGCTAGAGCTATGATAAGGGTTATTCCCAAAGAGGAATTTTATTGGAAAGTACAACAAGTTGAGTCAGAAATTTCCCAAAAAAATTTAGATATCACCTATTTACATTACCTATGTGCTACAAATCAAAAGATTAAATTAAGGGTTTTTCTTAGATATTTACAAGGGGAGTATCCAAATTTTCATGATATCATTAATGATCATAATATTTATGATTTCTGGTATGGTACTCCTTTACATACTGCGGTCAGTTGGAATAATGATGTAGATCTAGTAAAATTATTAATCAATTATGGGGCGGATCCCTACATTAAAGATTATTATGGACATAATCCATTTCAAGGTATAGAATCACTTTACGTCAATCCCTTTTCCGATTTCCTATCTGGACATGTTGTAGAATCTGAAATATATGGGAGTCGGAAAGAAGAGGATTTTAAGGAGGTAATTACCTATTATCAAGGTTTACCGAAATCAGAAGAAGAGTTTAAAGGCTAGGACTAGATTAGATAGAATTAGGTTATGATAGGTTGATAATATTTTTTTCAAGAATTGGGTTGGGAGTGGAGAGGAGAGGTGTTAAAGAGGGGAGGAGAGGGGAGGAGAGGGGAGGAGAGGGGAAGGTTAATATAGAACATGGAATCTAACTTTTTAATTAAGTATAAAAGTAATTACTTAAGAAACCCTTATTTTTTCTTTTTCTACTAGATTTAAAAAACTAGAAATAATAATTAATATACCAGTTAGTTAATATATGTTTAACAAGCTACAAGGTTATCAACCTGTACATTGTAATATAGCCAGGGAAGATACCAACGGAAACCATGGTAAGGGTCGTATTTTTATTATTCCTGGATCTCATTCACGGACAGAAAATATTGCCTGTGATTTTATTGAGTCTAGTCAATTTAAAATTAGTGATCGGGGGCACCACCTTTACCTTGGTAATTATGATGGGGTAGATATAGGTGTTATTAGTACTGGAATGGGTTGTCCCAGTTTGGATATTATTGTTACCGAATTAGCTATGATGGGAGCCAAACACTTTATTAGAATAGGTACCGCTGGAGCAGTTGATGAAAATATCAAAGTGGGAGATATTGTTATTGCTACCGGTGCGGTCAGAGATGAGGGAACCAGTCGTCATTATGCTCCTATTGAAGTGCCGGCGGTAGCTAATTGGAAATTAGTCTCTTCACTAGCCCAAACCGCCGGAGATATGGGTGCTAGTTATCAGACCGGTATCATTCATACCAAGGATTCCTTATTTGCTCGGGAATTCCAAATGGGGGCTCAAGGTCAACCCAACCTAGATTATATGAATACTTTAAAAACATTAGGTGTCTTGGCTAGTGAAATGGAAAGTAGTCATTTATTTATTTTAGGGATGACCTATAAATTAAATTGTGCGGCTATTTGTAGTATTATAGGTGACAGTCATACTCCTTTCAGTAAAGATAGTACTATCGTGAAGGAGACCATAGAAACCTCTATTAGAATTACATTAGAGGCATTACGCGCTTATCTTTCCAGTCTCTAATAGAGATTATCGGTTTTAAATATCTTTAACATTATCATGCTATTATGTTAAAGATAAGTTTTACATTATTATTATAATGGAATTTCATCTTATTGTCGCACATGAACTAGACCGGGGAATTGGTAAGGCAGGTAATATTCCTTGGTATGTTCCTGAAGACCTAGACCATTTTAGTAGAATTACTAGAGGAGTTGACACCACGGATGAAATTGCAGATAATCCCAATAAAAATATTGTTATTATGGGTCGTAAAACCTGGGAGTCAATACCTCTCCAACGTCGTCCTCTACGAGATAGGATTAATATCATACTTAGTCGCAGCGGTGAAAATTCTCATCCTATTGAAACACCGGATACCTATTTTTATCAAAACATAGAAAAACTACTTGCTCATTTAAGAAGCCAATATCAAAAAGGTGTCTTAGGTAAAATATATGTTATCGGGGGAAACTCTATATATAGATATTTCTTGGAGCATATGGCATTAGAGAAGATTTATGTCACTAATATTTTAACTAGACATGAATGTGACGTCGTCTTCCCAGAGATTAATAGTGGATCTTGTTATTATCATTTAACTAGTTGTAGCGAAGTTTTAACTAGTCGTCAAGGACTTCAGTATCAATTTAAAAGTTATCAAAGGTATCCGGAAGTTGATCATATGGTCTATGCCCATAAACCATATCCAAATCTGGGTGAATATCAATATCTTAATTTAATTCATCGCATTATGATACAAGGTGTCAAGAGAGGCGATCGCACTGGAACCGGTACCAGGTCCCTGTTTGGGACTCAAATGAAATTTGATCTAGAACACAGTTTCCCACTCTTAACTACTAAGCGGATGTTTTTACGAGGAATTATAGAAGAGTTGTTATGGTTCCTACAAGGAAAGACTGACGCGAAATTACTACAAGAGAAAAAAGTTAGAATTTGGGATGGAAATTCCAGTAGAGAATATTTAGATAGTATTGGATTAACTGAAAATAGAGATGGTGACTGTGGTCCTATTTATGGTCACAATTTTAGATACTATGGAGCTAGATATGTTAATTGTGATACTAATTACCAGGGGCAGGGATATGATCAGGTGGCAGAGTGTCTCAGATTAATTAGAGAAGAACCCACTAGTAGACGTATCTTAATTAATTTATGGAATCCATGTGATCTAGATAAGGTCGCCTTACCCCCATGTCATGTCTTGTATCAATTTTATGTAGATGGTGACTATTTAAGTTGTAGCATGTACCAGAGGTCGGGTGATGTTGGGCTTGGAGTACCTTTTAATATTGCTTCTGCTAGTATTATGACACATATTTTTGCCAAATTAACCGGAAAGCGCCCCAAACAACTGATTCATACCATTGGTGACGCTCATATTTATGAAAATCACCTTCAAGCCTTAAAACCACAGTTGGACAGAACACCCTATCCATTCCCGATCCTAAATATTAATGATACGGATCAGAAAACGGTAGAAGACTTTAAATACGAGGACTTTAAACTAGAAGGATATGAATACCATCCAGGAATAAAAATGGAGATGGCAGTGTAATAAACTTGCCAAGTCTCCCAGATTTAGCCCCTCCGATGAACTAGATGGGTAAGACAAACAAATAGGTGCATAGTGGCAACATATAACTCATTTGATTCTCTAGTATCACCAATACTAGTTCTATCTAATACTTGTTGTAAGATTTCTTCTAGATTAATAAACTTATCCACTACCTTTTGTTTAGATACTACCAGTAGATTTTCCAAAATACTAATTACTTTCGGTAGAATATCATCGTTACTATTAACTTTTTTAGCTAATTTATCACCAGGGTAGTCTAAAATAGTCTTTAAGATATAATAACAAGTTTCTTGAATTTGAAGGTCCTTATCAGAAATACTGTAAAATAAGCTATAATTAATAGTAATAATATTATCTAGTTGTTTAGAGACAAACGGGGTTAATAAATCTGTTTCAGAAATGGGAACTACTTTAGCCCCGGCTGCTTGTTTAGAATTAGACCTTACCATCTATATATTATATCTTAGATATAAGATATAAGATATAAGATAATATAATGATATAAGATCTACCGTTGATTAAACATTATTTATGATAGTTAGTAATGTCTTTAAAAACTACGCCAGAAAACAGGCAACCCCACTTAAATTACAAACGGTCTATAATTTTAATAAAACAAAATCAACTAATAAGATTATTAACCAGTCCAAATTTGTCTATGATGAGATGCTGATCAGATTATCTCATCGTGTCTTTGATCTATTAAAACTTCCTTATGGATTACCAACCATAAAACCTATTAAAGAGGTAATTGATCTATATACTCACAGTTTTGATAGAATAAAAACCAGTACACGACCCCAGACTGAGACACAATCTGAAGATTTATCTGAATTATTAGTTGATATTAAAAATCAACATCAATATCTAGAAGAAAATATCTCAGAGGGATTACAAATTTTAAATAAAAATTATGGTCACCATCTAGTTGATTATGACTTGATAAATTTTGAGTTAGATAAATTTTTCTCATCGCGAATTGGTATTAGAACACTAATAACCTTAAACCACTATTTTATGAACGACCAGAAACTAATACAAGAGTGTAATCTTCTAGATTTAATTAATAAAAGTGCCCAAGAGGTACAATATATCTATCAATCTAATTATGACCAGGACATTGGGATTGAGATTAAACCATACCGAAATAGGGTTACTATCCCATATATCCCATCACATATTACCTTTGTGATCCGGGAAATTTTAAAAAATTCGGCAGTAGCTCATTATATTAATGGGGTAGAGGAAAATATTAAAGTTAGTTATACGGAAGGTAAAGACGATATCATCATTAAAATTTCAGACCAGGGTTTAGGCTTTTCCTATGATCAATTAAATAAGATGTTTTCTTATTCTTACACCACTACTCCAATTGAAGCACCTGATGAAATGGGGTTAATTAATAAGCCAATTATTGCTGGTTATGGTTATGGATTACCTTTATCTAGAATTTACTGTAAGTATTTTGGTGGCAATCTATTTATTAATCCATTGGAAAATATTGGAACAGATGCTATTATCTATATTAATAAAATTGGGGAAGAGAATTTTATTTAATAGTTATTACTAGTTATTACTAGTTATTAATAGTAACTAATCATTTCTAACATCTCATCTGTAATATTACCTTGAAGAAAATCATCTAAATTATATAATTTATCAGGATAATCAGTCATCTGGAGACTTTTACAAAATTTCCAATGATCATCCCGTTCATAGCCGTTTGCCCCACCATCATGTCTGGTATAGATTTTTTTACTAGCCAAATCAAATGACAACACTTTAACGTGTCCCATTCCTAGATAAGTTAAGGCTAAATCGCAAATTGTGGTTTGTTCTTCTTGGCAGAAAATATTATAGCGTCTTTCAATCTCTGCCAGACTAAAAAAAGTATAATTATGTAGGGTAAATTCTAGATTATCCCTCCCAAGATATAGATAGATATAGTAGAGTAGACGAGAAAAACCTATCTTTTCATGTAGACTATTTAACTTAATCAGGTAATCTGTATCAGTATGTTCTTCTAGTATCTGCTGTTTTACCTCCTGATTACTATTAAGATCAGGGATAAAAAAGGGGGTAGAGCTAATATTACTATCCGGATTACATACCTTTAGATGTTGGTTAAATATTTCCTTTGCCGTCTCCGCTTGGCTTTGGTTAAAAAAAATTACGTTAGTTGTAAAAGACATTATATATCAAATATCTAAATTTCTCTTTAAAATCTATTCTAGTTTTAAATGATCGCCAGATCAATCATGGAATCTAATGATGTGTCTCCAGTTATTATTAGGATTCATCAACTTCCATTAGTACTTCAGAAGTATATTTCTTATTACTATGGAGGGAAAAAGTACCCAAAACGAGATTATATTGAATACAATTGGGAAGATATTTCAAACATCAAATTACTAAGTGTAAAAATAAATCGCGGTCAATATTGTAAGCAGTGTGGAGGACATCAACGATATAGATATCATAAAACTTACCAAGATGGATATCTTGATTATATTGGATGTAATTGTTTAGTTAATAATAGTATATTACTACAATATCATTTACACAATGATATTGCTGAAAATATATTGATACCCTGGATTATGGAGCCATTAGAAGCTAATAGGATAACAGAAGCAAACAATAGATTGGGAATAGCAAAACAGATAATTAGGGATTATCGTATCATAATAAAAACAGACAATAATGGTTAGGATTTATAATAAAATATTAACTGAATTTTTATATAAATATATATAATGCATTATACAGAAGATATAGACGATTATTATGATTATCTAGATAGTCAAACCGAATGTTCGGATATTACTAGAGAAAGGGGGGAACCTATTAAAGATTGGAGATGGAGATGTCAAGCTTATGATCATTGTTATTTTTCTAATAGGCATAGGGTTTGCTATAGTTTAAAACCTAATGATGATGATGATGATGATGATGATGTAGTGGATGGTAACCGGATTAAATCAGATAATAATACAAAAAAATCAAAACCTCCGAAACCTAAAAGGGTGATGACGGATGAACTGGTAGGAAAATTAGAAAAACCAGATGCTCCTATAGTAGCTGGTTACCGCACTAATAAAGGCAGAATTATTAACATTTTACTTTTTAAAAATGACACCCCTAGTGGTTGTTATCCTGATAACAGAAATATATGGAGGAAAAATAATAAACGGGTACTTAAATTTCTCCAGGTGACCAATAAAAAAATGTGGAATTCTATACATGGAAAATACCAAGACACTTCAGAAGATTGTCAAGCGATTAGTCTATATTGGTGTCTTAAGCCTTCAGATGAATTTAACACCCTTCTAAGAAATATGCCAGATTTAAGATACATACAACATCAATTTATAATTAACTTATTAACTAAATATTACAGATTAGGTCCTCCAAGCCATATTGATATTTATACTATGCGGATACCTCAGTTTTATAAATTTTTAGAATCAGACTCTTACCTACCTCCAGGATACTGTACCCTATTAAACATTCAACATGATATTCATCCATCTAAATATAAAGACTATCCCGAAGGCACCGGTCATACTATTATTTGTGGAAAACATCAATCTGATGGTAGGTGTTATATTCTAGATCCTCAAGCCATTAGGTATAATGAACGTATTATCTGTGTCTCACAAGAAAATACTAAAGAAAATTTATATACTAATTACTGGGTTGGGCTTGATGAAATTAAGCATCACTGGTCAGTCTACATTTTAGAGGATGCTTTTAAATTTGTAAATGTTTACGTCATTTATGATATAGAGTAGTCTATGAAAGTAATATTTACCATTAGTATTATTAACTAATATATTGGTTAGTAGATATATTTTCACCACTTACTATAATGAATAGATTTACTAGAGGAGCTATTATTCCACACGCTGGAAAACAATATTCGGGTTTAGCTAGAAAAACAGCTCTCCAATATTTACCTAAATCTAGTAAATATATCATCTATTTAGCGGCGCTACATCAATTGGATAATAGTAACCATATTTATCTGTTAGAGAGTGATCCATATTTCCAATCTAAACTAGATAGGTCTAAGTTACCCATTATACGAGATACAAATATTATTAACACAGAACATTCTTATCAATGGGTAGAACCGGAATTAAGGGACTATTTTAACCCAGATGCTATATTTTTAGCTATAGCTCCAAGTAATGGTACCGATCTTCAAGCATTAACGGATTGGCTAGTTAGTATTTTTACCAGTGACACCGTTCTAATTGCTACCACTGATCTAACTCATTATGGAAAACAATTTCATAATTCACCCGTTTTTAATTATCCAGAACAACTAGATAAACTTGAGGCAGAAGAAGCCTTAATGATAGATTTAATTAGTACTAATACCAATGCTCTAGAAGAAAGATTATCTGCCACTGCTTGTGGTGCGTATGCGATCATGACTTTTATTAAATTTGCTATCAAAATGGATTGGTTAGGAAGAGTTGTTGATTATTATGATAGTCACGCAGTTACTAATAAAAAAAATACACTAGACTTATACTGTTTTGATCTAGCACCCGTAACCTCATTTGTTAGTTATGCTTCTATTATATATGGTAATTATCCAGTAGAAATATACTATAGTTTGTTACCAGTTGATATTTATCTTAGCCTTGGCATTTTTAAATCTATCATTAGGTTTCAGAAATCAAAAAATATTAAACGTGTACAGAAGGTAGACTTAGGAAAATTTAAAATACCAAAGTGGTCTAGTTTAGCAAAATTAAAAAATGGTGTTTTTATGGGAACTATACTTAATAGTAACACTAACTGTTGTACTGGTATCTTTGAATCTAAACTAAGTACTAGGAAAAATCTTAATAAGGCGAGTCAAAACTGCTATCATGATGCCATGACTAGATGGAATTTACCCTATCAGGATATCAATTTAGACCAATTAAGTTATAAACTAGATATTTTAGATCCTATAACTAGTTGGAAAGAATATCCATCAAATAGAGCGGAAGACGTTTTTAATATGAATGGTAGATATGGGATGCAAATCCAATTTAAAACGGGTGAAAATGCTATTTTCATTCCTGAAGTAGCTAAAGATCATAGGGATAGTTGGGATATTAAAACTTATATGCGACATTTGACTCTAAAGGCTTACCATACTAACAATAGTAAGTTACAAGATAACTGGAAACTCGCCGGAGGGTTAATAAAAGTATTTTCTACGAAAACTTATACTTTTAATCCACTAACTAATAAACTAGAAATTAATTAATGGTATCATCATAATAAGTATAGGATTAAAATTGAAATAGTGTAAATAAAATTATAGTGTTTATAAGACCAAGACCAAGACCAAGCACAAGACATAATAAATGCCACGTAAAAATTGTAATCATAATCATAATCATAATCACAATACCACCAATAATAATCTGACTGGGTCACAAGCATCTAGACAGGCTCTAGGAATACTGTTAAATAATATCACTAAAAATGATGGACAATTATCTGAAAAGGATTTAGAACAGATTCAACGACTTAGTATGATAGAAAATCTAGCTACTAGACAGGAACAATTTCTTGAAATGTCAAAAAAGGAGCAAACTCATAAAATGCTCTGGGAAAATATTAACCAAATATTTAGATATTTAACAATACCCGGTTCTGCCTATCTAACCTATCAAATATTACATTCATTTAAAAATTTATCCAATATTATAGCATATACTACTCTTAAAGTAATCACGACGCCATTTATTATGGTAATAGATATTATGGTAGCCCTAATAAACAAAATATCTAACAAAACCTCTTATCTAACCTGGGGATGGGTTGGTAGTCATGAACAAGTAATATCAGAACATGAGGGTGACTATTTGGTTGGCAATTTTACCTACAGTATGGTAAACAATAAATATATGACTCCAATTCTTAATATATTACATGATCATGAGTGGGATGTTTACCTATTAGCCTTTATCTCACTATATCTTGTTATTATAATCATCGTTAATTTTACCAGACTATGGATTAGTGCTAATCGTATTTGGACTCCAATTGGTGGAATTAGTTGTGATAATACAGATTCTCGGTTAACAACGCTGGATAGATATTTACTACACAGTGTTAATTCACCAAAACAAATAACGGTGTCCAATAATAGTCAAGACTTATTATTAACAGATGAAGCTACAGACAAAGAGTGATAGTAAAAGTTAAAAAGAGTTCATGATTATCAATCTTTATCTACAGTGGGTTCCCACGATTGATCTAGAGTTTCACGTTGACCCGAAATAGAATGTAATGATGAGTATTCTGGATTTTTTTCATTATCTAATAAATCAGTTGTATCTACCCTATATTGCTCTACAAATACGATGGAATCACTATATTCGCTAGGATGAAGAGTTAATTCAATGGAGAGATCATTATATCCAGTTAAAAAAATAGAACTTAATGCTCGGTATGCCAGCTGCGGATGTACACATACGGTTTTGCTATTAAAACATTTCTCCTTATCACGGATATTTTCCATTAATAGCGGTAAAAATGTTATATTTTCTCTCGGTATTTCTTTAGTAACCCTGTATACATATAGGTATCCATAGGGACGGGTTTGTCTAAAGTATCTTTTAGCACTACGTAATCCCCGCCTCTGCCATTCGCGGACAACCATTTCAAGAATATACCATAAAGATATATTTGCTTCTATGCCAAAGTATACTGGGCGATCGGGATCAATGAAAGGACCAAATATATCAAACTGATCATCTAAACTTCCATGAAAAAGTAGAGTACCTACTGGAATAGATCTAGTAGTACCCATAAAGTCATGATACCTCTCGGTGATTTTCTGAACCGCATCTCGCCAGATACGTTTATCTCGTGGTGATTTAGGATTCTGCCTAGTTAAATTACGAAAAGTTGTTTTTAATTTCATGAAAAAAGAAGGATACGGAGTCTCGGTAGGAATATCACGACTCCATTCTGGACTAAATGGCAATAGTGTATGAGAAGGAGCCTCTTGTTCTTCTGTAACCAACTCTACCGTAGATAAGCAATTACCACCTCCTTTTCTAGATAGTAAATCATATAGGGTCTGATATTTGCCTTTATATTTTTTATATTTCTGATCATACCCTAATCTCATGGATTTTCTATCAGGCAGCGTCTTAGATAATACTAGAAAAGTTTTACCTGCCTTTTTAGAAATGTGGTTAAAATTTTCATCACGATATTCTGAGGGATTAAACATATTAATTATAAGGTATAAAATTATTTAGATTATAATGTCTAAGATACATTCTACATGTTTACGACAAATAGGACATGTTTGTTTTTTTTCTAACCACTTTTTACTACATGTCTCACAAAACTGAGCATGACGACATGGTAAAAATACGGTATCCCGACGATTTTTAAGACAAACACTACATAAGTAACTATCAGTAGTTATTTCTGGACGATCCCTAATCTTAGTTAATAGGGTTTTATTCTGTATTTCCATTTCTGAAATACGCTTCTTAAGAGAACTAATATAGGGACCTATTTTAGAATTAATGGTAGGAGTTTGACTTAGATGTTCACGAAACTCATTATTATGATGATGCCAAATTTCCCCATGACCACAGCTACACCTACTTCCATATTTACCATTAGGAGTATATTGCTGACAACTACACGGTGTTTCACTACATTGAAAAATATTATCCATATTACCACACCAAAGGCACCCTCCTCTATTTATCTTGGACTGTATCTGTGTGCCCACATGATGTCGTCTAGTCCCTCTAGTTGACGATTTTGATTTATGTTTAGTGTCCATATTAAGCATATTTAATTTCTAAAATCTTTATTATATTGTTATATATAATTATATTAGGGAATATTATATATGTTCCCTAAATTAACTGTTATTGGTCCATCTAGTGTTGGAAAGACCCATTTCATCTATCAGTTATTAGACTATCCAATACCGGATAATTTCCAGATTACACTGGCAATAGATTGTCTGTTAAATAAAGATAAAAATATGATGTTAATGGATTATTCTGGTAGTAAAAGAATCTTTAGTTGTTTTTTTAGACAAATTGAAAAAACAGACCTCCTAGTTGTGATACTTAGTGATCAACTTACAAATCCATTACAAGAATATAACTATTATCGCCATCACAATATTTATAAATTTCCCCTAGTAGTAGTCTATAATAATATAGAGGGCACAGGAATGCCTACTGAACTAGAAGAGTACTTTAAGCAACATGAAACCACCTATTTTAATGTCAATTGTAAAACGGGTCAGGGTATTGATACCGTTAAAAATTGGCTAGAAAATAAATGGTCCATTTCCATATAGCTATACTCTATTACTATCTATCTTTAACTTTATTTTATCGGTTGTTTAAGATAATTAGCTATAAGTTTCTGTCCCAAAGGTGAACGTGTCGCTACCTTTTTCAAGGTAATTGGATCAACGATATATTGAAATAGATGACGGGTTACTTTATCACCACTCGCACCTCCATGTTTCCTAGTTTTATGTTGTCTAGCTAATTGTTGTTCTAAAGCAGTGGCTCTATTTTTCTGACGTGTCTCAATAGCGGTGATAATACGCTGGTAGGCTTTTTGATATTTTTCATCACTTACTACCCGAGGATCTTCCTTTTTGATGACTTCTAAGGCGGTTGGTAAGATATTTACTAGTCGCTGCTGTGCTGCCAAGTAGGCTCTAGAATCATCAATTTGATGGTCACGAATACCAAGCTCCCTTTCTTGTTGCCGTAAATATTTTTCTACTTCCTTAGCATCCTCTAAATACTCATGTTTATCTAAATCATCAATTCCAGTAATAAAAATACGTGTTTCTACAATGATATTAGTCATCTGTTGATTTACCGCTTCACGGTATCGTAATTCAGCAACTTGTTGATCTGGATCACCTATTTCTTCAAGTAGAGTAATTAAACTATTAATCACGTTATTTTCAACCACAATCCAATCATTAATTACTTTAAAGTGTCTATTTAATTGGATTATAGTTTGTATATCTTCATTATGACGTATTCGTGTAGTATCATAAATTCTGGTATTTATAATAGTGGTGATCATTTGATGAATTTCTACTAAATGCTGAATAGTCTTAGATAGGTCATTATGTTTAATAATATAGTTAATGCTATTTACTAGATAACCATTATCTTGCCCCTTTAATCTATCTATACAATCTAAAGGTCCCTGCCCAGTTATCCAATTAAAGTAATCATGATTTGATATGGTATTACCTTGTTGAATACAGTTTTTTTTAATTTTTAAATAACCGTGTCCGATTAAATAGTTATAAAGTTCCGCATCACGAATTCCACTTAGATTGTTACCCTTTAATTTATCCATATTCCAGGACATTTCCCCTCCGCATTGAAAATATGGAGTCCAATTAGACATATTTTACGTATTACTAATTTAGATTATTAAATATAACTTGACTAATAATAGTCACATCTATTATATGGATTAAAGGTAGATGTTTGTCGTCTTTCCTGACGATGCTGTTGTTTCTGGTAACGTTTTTTATATTGTTGTAAATAAGCGTCTCCACTAAATCCCTCTATAACATCATCCTGATTAACCTTACTACCAGTATGATTATCAGGTGTTGTATCTAACTTATTATTTTTACTTGTCTTGGTTTTAGTTTTAACAATAGGGTCTTTTTTTGATTTTGGTTTTGATTTTGGTTTTGATTTTGGTTTTGATTTTGATGATTTATCCGGTAATAAATTAGGTTTTTTATTTTTATTATTTGTTGTTTTTTTACTAGATACTGAGGTAGAATTCATGCCCTTAGGAGGAGTCACTACTTGTTTAAAGGGTTTTTTCCCCATTAAATTACTACAACTAGTACATTTAGTATCACCGAGAAATCCTTCCACATTGTGATTAGCGAGACCGTCTGTTGGATGGTGATGAGGATGACGATTATTACTATTAGACCTTATTGGATTTTTTATATACACCTTGTTTTTCTTGCCATTTTTTTTATGAATATGAACCACTACAGATTGTGGGGAAGTATCACGTATTTTCTCAGAAAATACATGAATTAATACTAAACCTAATAAGTAGGAGATAACTACAATAAAAACTAAGATAAATAGGAAACAAGCTAAGGGTTTCATAATTTTCTAATCTAATCTTGCTTAAGAAAATAGTTTGGATAAGAAAAAAACGTAGAACCAAAAAAAATAATGGAGACCCCCGTATTAGTAATTGTCTATGTTAGTTTTATCGTCATATTAGAAATTATTCAGTTTTTAGCTTTAATATATTATGTTTGGACATTGTGCCTGAAAGACCCAATTAAAAGATGTTGTCGGCGCCTAAACTGGAGAAATACAAAACAATTAGATAGTAAAGAAATGCCCTTAATTGAGATTAATCATGTTGATTATGTTAATCTATAGTGATTAAAAATCTTAATCTAGTTTAGTTAAAATATGAGTGAGACATGTCAATCTGGGCAATTACAAGCACCTATTAATATTAAGACCTCTAAATCCAAGCAATGTGAGGGTAATTGTGAGTTAAGTTTCTACTATCGTTCCAGTATCTGTAGTATTTTAAATAATAGTGGAAATTTGGTATTAGATTATGATGCTGGTAGCTATGTTAATTATAATTCACTTGTTTATGAATTAGATAAAATTTCATTTACCCTACCAGCCTCTAATAAAATAGATGGATCTACTTACGCAATGGAAATGTTTATTTGGCATAAATCAATGGATATTGGTAAGGTATTAATCATTTCAGTATTTTTAGATGTTAACGACGCATCTAGTTTATCAAAAACTTTTTTTGATTTACTCAGTAATACCTTGCCGAAAAAAAGTGGCACAGAAAAACACTATAATACTCCTGAAGATTGGAATATTTACAATGCATTGCCAGAAAACAAGGCTTTTTATTTATACTCGGGTTCTCTCCCACAAGCTCCTTGTACTGAAAATGTTACCTGGATAGTAATGGATTCCCCGGTTAATATAAGTACTTCCGTTTATAATAATCTTAAAAATGTACTTGGTAAAAATGCAAGACAAATACAAAAAACTAATAATAGACCCATTTACTATAATCCAAATAATGATGCCAAAAATACCAGGAATTATGGAAGCAAATTAAGATGTTATACTGATGCGGAATTAAGAAGTAAATGTAAATGTATGTGTCAAGATGGTGAAAGTGTCGATACCTATCCTAATTTAAGTAAAAAATTATTACTAAGTATTTGCATTGTCTTACTAATTATCCTATTTCTCTATATCGGATACCAATTAGGTTTATTAAGTGGAATATTTAGAAAATTAAGTGATTATATTAAGATGAAACCACTTGTACTTGATGTAACACGTAATGAATAAAGGGCTATTTAAATTTGGGTTTATTAGGACTTGGATTAACAAATAGGCTATGGCGATGTATTTTATAGTGAACGCTTATATTTTTAATTAGACCTGTACGATAGGAAATATGTCCCTTTCTTTTTGAAATAGCCACACGTAAGTCATCAGGGCTACGTAATTTTCTAACTGGAAAATATTTTTGATTATCTGTAATAATAGACCACTTTCCATATAGTACCAACGAGAGTAAGGAAATAAAAATATCTTCACCGTTCCATAGAGGATTACTATTTCTTGTAACATAATCTAAAATGGAATGTGATTTATTAATACATTCTAAACAGAGTTGACGAGAAACCATGAGTAGACTTGTTAATGAAATGGGTGCGGAAGTATAATTGGGGTTAATAGGGCGTTCATTATAGGATAAATCCCTATTAATCAATCTACCAAATCTTCCAACTATACATGGTTGATTTTGCCGGTAAGCATTTAACATATTAACTAGTGTTAGGGGATAGACTACAATATCATCATCTAAATACACTACAATAGGATATTTTGCCTGTTGAGCCGCATAATATCTAATAGATAATCCATATTTACTATTATTTTCTATATCATCACGATGAATAATAGGAAGCCTATTAGAGTAACAGCTAAATTTAGTTGCTGGATGACAATGACTAATAATAATTTCACCTATCAGGTTACTTTGAGTTAATTCGGGAAGTATTAATTGTTTAATGTTATTAGGTCTTAACCAGTTAAGTATAATAACACTAATACACCTGTCTCCATCCATATCTATATCTATACTATATTTGTTTAACTAGTAATTTAAGCGCTCCTTTTTTAAAATAATGTGTAATGACTATTATTTCTAAACCTAATTTAATACTCATGCCAGGTAAAAATAAAAATAAACATAATTATAGAAATAAGAAACAGAATAAAGCTAAAAATCAGGAAAGATTATTTAAAATTAGAGATCTAATTGATGATTGTGATTGTACTAAAAAAAGTAAATGTGGATGTAGAGGAAATCGTCAAGAAATGGCAGTTAATAAGTATCAACCTAACCAAGTGCCTAATATGATTACTAGTTCGGATAAATTACAAAGACATCTAGTAATGAAAAATACTATGCCCCAAATTGCCCGTCTCTATCAACCTACTAGTTTACCCAATAGTGAAGAAGAAAGAGGTTTATATCCTGCTAGTTATAGTGGTCCTCCGGGTCCAGAGTGCAATTGGAGAAAATGTAGTAATAAAGGTGGTTGTGGAAGTGAGTGTCTATGTCATCCAGCGGGGCAATATGGCTGGAGATGTATTCCAAAATGTTGCATTGGTATGGATCCACGTGGAACTTGTAAAGATATCTATCAACAGATTCAATGTACCTTACCTTGTTCTACCTGGCCTGGATTATGTCAAGGAAATTTCTGGAATCCATATACTACCTATCAAGGACCAAGTGCCTATCCAACCCGACCCAATCTATTTCCAGCCTATTAAACCTCGATTGAAGCCCAATCTGAGAATTTTTTTTTGGTGGCTCCAAGGTATTTATAAGCATATCCCTTGTCTAAAAGGTGTTTATTAATATCAAGTTGGTCTAAATAAATATTGACAAGTAATCTTCCGTACTTATCAAATTTACCACATTTTACCGTGACAATTTTATCAAGTATGAGGGATTTTAAATAATCTCGGGATTTTTTGGCGAAATCACTTTCTGCCTTATCTTGAGATTTTATCTCAGCACTGTCTATTTCAGCTAGACGACAAGTCCAACGGTAATAATTATTACTATAAGGAATTACTAGATGTACTGTATCCGCATCATAACACTTGGTACATTTCGCTGGAGTTTCAAGACCTTCTAGAGTAAATATGTGTGTTTTATCATCAAATTGACTTAATTCTTGAATCTGATTACTTGTTTCTTGAGTCTGATTACTAGATTTTTTGAGAATTAAGCTAAAGCAACAAAGTTTTTTAAGGCACGACATTTATCAGATATATTGTTAGTAATTTATGTTTATATAAATCAATTTTTTATGATTAATTAAGGAACCTTTTTTTCTGTGGACTCATTAAATATTAACATGAATGAATGTGACAAAATTAATAAATTAACTAATAAAGCTTGGAGAACTAGAACGGCTTGTTTTCATGCGAATGCGAACTGTATTTGGGACCAAAATGAAAATAAATGTAAAAAAAATAAATGTGAACAAGTCAATAAATCATTTTTAGGTAGTAAACCTAATACAATTGCTAAACGTAAAGAAAATTGCGAAAAACACATAGATCAATGCTTCTTTAATGAGAATACTTCTCAGTGTGAAGTAAAGCCATCAGTACCATCAGTCCAAGAGCGACCTGTAATAAAGAGTAAAGAAATAACTACAATTTCCCCTACTAGTTCAACTTCATCTAAATCTTCTGTTACTGTAAAATCACCAAAAACTAAATGTGAAAATGTCAATAAATCATATTTAGGTAGTAAACCTAATACAATTTCTAAACGTAAAGAAAATTGCGAAAAACACAAAGATCAATGCTTCTTTAATGAGAATACTTCTCAGTGTGAAGTAAAGCCATCAGTACCATCAGTCCAAGAGAGACCTGTAATAAAGAGTAAAGAAATAACTATGGTTTCCCCTACTAGTTCAACTTCATCTAAATCTTCTCTTACTGTAAAATCACCAAAAACTAAATGTGAAAATGTCAATAAATCATATTTAGGTAGTAAACCTAATACAATTTCTAAACGTAAGGAGAAATGTCTTTCTTATCTAGATGATTGTCTATTTAATGAGGAAAATAATTTATGTCAAGAAAACTTATCTAGTAAGACACCCGTTTTCACAGAATATGAATCGGAATCAGAATCAGAATCGGATCTAGTAACTGATACTGGGAAATCTACCAAAACATTGACATCTGATTCTCCACCTGCCAAACCAGTATTAAGGGCTCCTCCTACACCCGAATTATCCGAATTTAGTTTAACATCACCTATACCTGATATTTCATCATTAAGCACACGTTTACCATCACCTACTTTACAAGAAACTAAAGTTCCTGAAATATTTAGTAAAATCAGCAGTCGGGGACTTGGCTTATTAACGTTTAACAATATAACTAAATATTACGGCGATAGTATTTTAATTAATCCAGATAATAGCATCTCTAATAATCAATGGCATAGATTCCAACTGGTAAAGATAGCGGAGCTACTGAAACTAGAGACAAGAGATAGTATTACTGGAAATTTGCTTTCTAGAAAAATACTTGGTGATAAAATTAGAAAACTTAAATATACAGAAACCCAAGAGATTACTACTGAGACTAAAAAGTATGGCTTAATCCCAAAGAAAACCTCAAGTAAAAGTGTCAATAACCTTGGTGGAATAGCTAAAAAACCATTAACATTAAATAGTCATAAAAATGATGTCATTTGGGATACTAATAATGAATATATCTATCTTAATCAAGAAATATCACCTGGGTCAGATAAAAAAATACCACCCGTTACCAGGGTGAAAGGGGGAGACAAATGTTCTACTGGTAAAATTGCCCTTTTACGTAATTCCAATAAATGCTACATGGATAGTGTTTTACAAGTATTATTAATATCAAGTCAAGAAAACCAGATTTGTCACTATTTACAACGCCATCTTCAGCAATTAAAAGATAGTGAAGAGGTACCAATTAATATTACAAATCTAGCAAAAACAACACTTTTACTAATCAGTGATCTTAAAAGTGGTAAAAGCCCGACCCTCCGGATGTTTATTAATAATCTACGACATTTTCCAGATTCTTCCCGATTTATTACACCTACCGCAGAGGACCCGATAGATTTTATTAATTTCTTAGTAGACATCTTAGATATCTCCCATGGTACATATAATGTAGAAAAAGAATATTATTGTAAACAAGCAATTCCAGGTGTTAACAGTATTAACGGTTATGGACATCATGAACGCGACCTAATTGATATTAGTAGTAAATATTTATGTGATAGCCCTATAGTTAGACATTCCCCGGAAGCCCGAGAAATCACTATCATGAATCCATCTATTAGGATTGGTGATCTTAAAATAAGAAATGGAACATCGGTCCAAAATCTACTCGTCTGGCAGGAAGAAACCGCATGGCATTCTGCCAAAGAACCCTATTACCAAATTAAGTGTTTTGATGGATGGGAATATACTAATGTTGACATCCCAAAAGGTGAAAGTGTCCATCCTCCACAAGCACCCGGTATTTTTGTTAATAGGGAAACAGGACAACAGGTAACTCTACAAGCAACTGACGATTTTGTCATTAATACCAGTGATGAGACATTTAGTTATAAGGGTAAAATAATTGGAGCCTATGGTTATAAATACCGTATTAGTTATTATGAAATAAATAATGTTAGACACCTAATTGTTTGTCTAGATAGAAAAATTTATCAATTAGGAAATACACAAATTATATTAACAAAAATTATTCCAGAAGAGATTATTAGAGTTGGGGACAAGCGTCTACAATTAACTGGAATTATAACACATCAAGAGGGAGGAATAGGTCACTACTTTAGTTATTACCTATGTAATGAGGAGTGGTTCCGATATAATGATCTAGTTAATGAAGTAAGGCACGTAGGTAGTTATCAAGACCTAATAACTAAAGAGACTAAGATGGTAGAAGATAGAAGCACCATCTTAATCTATAATAATTTACAATAAATTAAAAATAATAGTAATAAATTATTTAAATTGTAAATTCATACAATTTTCTAGAGTATTAATAGTTTCAGAAATAGGTTTCTTTCTTTTTAATTTCAGATTTTCACTTGCCTCTGAAATTCTATCCTGATCTACTGGGATAAATAGAGACATGTCTTTCCTATTAAATTGATTAGTATCAAAATTAATTTGCTCTTGTTGCACATTGATAGACACTAATGGTGGGAAATTTAGAATATAGGTTTTATCATACTTTTCTAAAGTATTTCTAAATTGATTAATTGACAATGGTCCACCAAATATTTGTAGCGTCTGACGTGGTGGTGCTAATTTAATCTTATTATTAGGTTGATCACGTTTTTTAAAGAGCCGGTTTAATAGACTATATCTTTCCCAGCGTTTTTCAGTATCTTGGAAATCATTAAAATTGTAGGCAGCAGCACATTCTGGGGAACAAAAACAACCATAGACACGGAATTCATTATTACGATACTCAAGAGGTAGTGCGCATGGACGACATTCAAATGGATGGCAACACCAAAAACAATGTATCGGAGTAGAATTAGGCCATTCTTGACGCTGGGTCGCTTCCATAAATTGCCTCATAAGGGTATCTGTCTTTTTATTATAATCAAAATTAGAGGAAAATTGTAGATCTTTAATTCTTGGATTATTTAAACTATTAACATAGGTTTTATACTTTTCATCATCCACTTCCTGGTTATGGAATGGATTATTCCAATTATCTACATGTTTAACATTTCCATTATCATTTAGTCTCCATAATTTTTCAGGTGGAGTACTATCATTTACATTATTATTTGGTGCTCCCATATTATTTCTTGCCATTGGATCTTGATCTTTATGGTTATCATCTAACATATCCATGATTTCATTTGTTTTAGTAAATGGATAAGTTGCAAATGAAGTACCACTATTACTAGTTAAATCATCACCAATCCATTTTGCATTACTATTTTTTAAACCAGTGGTTTCAATTTCTTCGGGTAAATCTGCCTGGGCAGTATTATCAATATCTTCACTGTGAACTGGTAAATGTAATATAATATTTTCTGTTTTACTTTCATTTTCAGATACATTGGCAATACCATAAGAAGTTTGTTTTGTCTTACTTTTACTTTTAGTTTTATAGGTTTTATCTGAGACGGTCTGGATATCTTGCTCAACTTTAGGTTTACGTCCTCTCTTCTTTGGGACTTTATCGGTTTTTGGCTTTCTACCCCTTTTCTTCTTCTCTTCTCCGTCTTTTGTCATTTCCCTTAAATTTCTAAAATATCTTTAAGTATATCAATAAATGGACAAAAAAACCGGTGGTGGAGATTTTGTTAAAGCTTTAAGGAAAAATGTACCCCCCATTGAACAATTATATGAAATTAAGGAAAATACCGATAATATCCGTCATGATACAGAAAAGATTATTAGTATGTATCAACCCATCATACAGCCTATGACTAGACATCTTATTAATATACCATGTAATTCAGCAAAACTTTACAAGAAGGCTATCTGTGCCCCAAGTGATCTAATTACAAAACGTCTTAATAAAAAATCAATCGCGCATAAAATACTAAATTTACCTTGTTATACGGCGGATATTGGAAAAGATAAAATATGTGAAGCTCCACATATGTTAACTAAATCAGTAGATAAACTTAAAAATGTTGTTCACCATGGAGGTGCCCGATATAGAAATCACTATTATAATTCCATCTATGATCCTGTTAGTAGAAAATATTATCATATCCTGTCTAAAAGAGGACAAGCTATCATAATGGGTTATTTAGGTAAAATAATGTCAGAGATATAGATATTACATTTGGATACTTGGATTTGGCTTGGAGTTGGGGGTTAGATCTGGATCTAGGTTTCCACCATTTCATTATATTGTTTTACTAGGCTACTAATTTCTAGATTAGTTTCAGACAGTAAATCATTAACAAAATAAAATAATTCTTGTCTAAATTCACGGTTTACCTTTAGTGTAGTGAGTGTTTCATTGTTTTCCTTAAGAAAGGCTAGACTCATGATTTGAAATAATTCATAGCTAATCTTATTTTGGGTCTTATATTTTTTATAGTCATACAATAGACTTTCTAAATATTTATTTCTACTAGATACACTAGTATTAACTGATTTTTCATGAGTAGTCATTATTAGTTTAATTTATTTAGATATTAAAAAGATAAAATTGAGACCGCCTTACTTTTATTTTTTTAATATAATAGAAAAATGGAAACTGATATTTATCAGTTAGTTAAAAAACATCTAACACAAGATATTATCCAATTAGCCGATCATTTTAATCAGGATCATGACCAGGCACTCGCATTACTAGAAAATGATCTCCATTCATTTAAGAGAGAAAAACGACAATTTAAAGGAGAATCTGAGAAAAGATGTATGGCACGTGTCTGGAACAATGGACAAGGTGCCCAATGTAGTAGACATCAGACTAATGGATCGGAATTTTGCCGGACACACGCCGCTTTAAAACAACCTAAATGGTGTAAAGGCTGCTTTCTGGAATTTAAAGAAAATAGATTTCATAAGTATGTTTGGGAGCACTTTGGTAAAATTACTGATCCAGTACCAACCTGTATCAGTTGTAGACAGAAGGAAACCTAGATGTTTTAATTAATATAATTTAATAGTTCTATCACACCAGTCTTCACTTTGACAGTTATCTAAATATAATTTATAGACAGATTTTGAGATAGTAACTACCTGTAGGTAATTGGTATTAATAGTTAGACTAACTATATCTGAGGTAGTCCATCCTTTTCCAGATGGCAGGTCTCCATCAATATAATGACTCGTTATTGTCTTACCATTTAATTTAGGAAAATAGCGACATATTTTCCAATTAAGTAATACAGTAGGTTCTGAGTAACATGGTCTTTTTCTATTACTAACATAACGATCAGTACTCCAATATTGATCTAGGGTAGTTTGTTTTTTACGACGAAATAGTGGTTTACTATTACTATTATAATTATCATTATTAAATGTGATACTAAAGGTTGTCTCCTGGTCTGTAGTTTGATATTGATTATTATTTACCGCTACCATTTTTAATTAATTTCTGTAGAAATCCTTAAATTATTTTTCGCAACATAATAATAATTATGTATAAACAATTAATTGCTTTGATATTGCTATTGGCTCTTATTGTCTGGGTCTATGTTACTATTAAAATTAATAGATCATTTGGTAGTATAGAGGGATTTAGTGATCTAGAACCAAGCGCTCAGGATACTGACTATTTAAAAAAACTTAACAACGAATTATCCGATATGTCTAATTTTATGGGTAGTGAAAAATTTAGTAACAATAAAGAAGGTATCGCACCAGTAATTGATACTTTAAAGGAATTTGTCATGAATAAATCAAAAGATTATAACAAACTACATGGTCAAGGTGGGCAGGTAGGACAAGGTGATCCAGGTGGGTTCCCAGATCTTAGTGCCATTACAGAGAAATACGCTAGTCAAGAAAAAAAAAAGTCCGAGGATTTAGAAACAAATAGTGGGTTCACCTTACCTAAAAGGGGACTTGGTGATCAGGTGGTTAAATCAACTAATAAAAAACCACAATGTAAATTTATGCCTTCTTATTCTGAATCTTTTACTTGTCCAGAAAAAACACCCGATCATTTAGGAGCGGTATTTGGTGCTAAATCAGGATCAGGTATTAGCTGTAATGGGAAAAAATTTTCAGCCGAAAAAGCCAAAGCTTATGCCGTGGTTAGAAATGGGAAAATAGATAGTATTAAATTAATAGCTAAGGGAACACATTATTTTAAGCCTCCAAAAGTTAAAATAATAGGTAATGGACACGGTGCTAAGGCGAAAGCGATACTTGATAATGATACTTCGTTAAAATATATTAGAGTTATTAATCCAGGAAATGGATATCAAAGTAGTCCAAAAATAGTAATAGGACCCCCGGATGGATATGTCTACTGTCATTTATGTTGTGATTTTAAAGAATAATTTAGGTATACATTATAACTTTAGGTATACATTATAACTTTAGGTATACATTATAACTTTAGGTATACATTATAACTTTAGGTATACATTATAACTTTAGGTATACATTATAACTTTAGGTATACAT
>WLWF01000760.1_pt1 | contig 30083 bp, 39 predicted proteins | sample 6718331 | NCBI WGS metagenome assembly WLWF01 (sample SAMN12718692, study PRJNA515312) | sponge metagenome | isolation source: marine sponge | host: Mycale hentscheli | place: New Zealand: South Island, Marlborough, Capsize Point | collected 2003-05-01 | reverse complement strand
GATAAAGAGCACCTGATCCTGCTGTAAACCCTGCTGTATTTACGCCTTCGACAGTAGCTACAGCACCAGCGTCAGTAGTTATGGTGTCTCCCTGTTGAAAGACTTTGCCGGTCTGTAAATTGTCAAAATATAGCAAAACCCTAGAGGTTGTGCTAATCTTTTTTCCAGTACTATCGGGTGGTATAGATACTGAACCTGTACTTAAATGTGTCATTGGCCCTTCCTTATTTATATCAAAACGAAAACCCTCCCCTATATTATATAAGGGGAGGGGTTAATTCGTTATAAAAATTACGGGTTACTAAAGTTACGTTCGAGAGCAGACACAAGAGAGAAAACGTTAGTGTTCTGTCTTGTAACATTACCAGCAGTAGAAACATACTGTGCTGTACCTAGCCCGATAGCAACAATTGTAACAGGTGCATTTTCGCCAGCAGAAGCAGTACCCCTTTGGGTGTTGTTGTCAAAGTCAAACTCAAAATCTACAGGAGAAGAAGACGGGTCTTCTTTTACCATGTCTACATTTGCTGTTGTTTTAACAATAATGGCTTCGTCTGTACCATAATCTCGACCAGTATTATCTCCAGCATCATCATTTGTAAAGAATACTACAAGCTTTGTGCCTGCATCATCAATAAGGTTTTGATTGACAGAGATACTGATGGTTGAGATAAACGCAAAGTTTCTTCCGACACCCAATAGGTCTTCAAAAGTAACATTGTTTTTCTCAGAAGAGTTAAGGTCATCAATAAACAGGTTCAAGGTAGTACCGTTTGGAGAAGCAAAGTTCATCAATAGGTCTGTGATATCACCACGGAAAGATGTGCTTGCTGTATCAATATCTGAAACGCCACGGAAATCTCCATCGTTTAGACTTGTAGCAAAACCTCTTCTTAGCTGCTTTTGCAACCACTGATAGCACTCGCTAAGAGTTCCATTGTTACCAAAGAGTCTCCAGTTGTAGCTAAACGCCTGATCCTGCGGAGAACGCAAGAATCCATTTTCACCACTTAGTGTAGGTGCTGTATCGCCCACATCATTTGATAATACATTATTCTGGAAAAGGCTAATCGTGTCGTTAGTAAATGTCTGGGTACTGATTCCAGATATTACATAGCTTCCATTATTTGCTGCTGTGTTAGCACCACCAACTCTAATAACTCCACCAACAACATATCCACTTCCTTCAAAGTTAGCATTGTCTAAGTTTTGAATAGTGTCAGGACTACCGGCAGTAAATGTGAATCCACCACTTGAGGTAAGATTGTCTGCTGTTTCTTCTTTGTACTGCAAGAACATTCCCGGTCTGTAAACTTCGTAGTTAAACGCTGCTGGAGAAGCTGAGGTTGGAAAGTTTTGATCTTTAGTGTCTAGTACCAAGGTAGTAGCGTTGGTTACGTCTAGAACTTGGTAAGTTCCGACATTCGCAACACTGTCATCAGCACCAGAGGCTAAAATTCCAACTACGTCTCCGACAGCAACGCCAGATGCAACAAAGCCCGCACCGGCACTCACAAGATTTCCTGAATTTAGATCAGAGCCACCGAAGGCTTGAATTGAACCATCAGAAAGTTCAGCAGAACGAAGTCTTGATTTAAGACTAAAGGTAACAGAACCCTCGGTCGGAATCGCGACAGTAGGCTCTTGCAATAGAGTAAGAGAGGTTGCAGAATCAACAGAAACGACCTCAAAATAGTCGTTGTCAATCGCTGCATCAACTCCACTCAAAAGAACAACATCTTTGACCGTAACACCAGAAGCGGTAAAATCTCCAGCGGAGACATTAAAGGTGAAGGTGTTTTCTTGAGCAGTAGCAGCGTTTGCTACCGTTGCACCGTCTGTTCCAACCACGACATCATTTAGACTTTGGTATACTGCTGTACCTCCTGCAAGCTCGCCATCTGTGGCTACGATAGCAGGGTCGTCACCGTGGGTAACGGGGAATCTATTAACGATGGACTCAAGAGAGCTAACACTAATGTCGGCGATAGCTGACTGTGTAAACGACTTACCCTTTTTGCGTGCAAAAATCTTTAGGAATGTTCTAAAGTCATCACCGCCGTCTACATCTCTAACCAAAATAGCCTGATTAACAGGGCCAGTCAAAACAAAGTTTTGAGGGTCTGTAGCTGTTCCAGATGTAGAGTCAACTTGCTGATAGTATACCTGAGTGTCTGCATCAAGAGCACCGAGAGTAATAACTCCAGCATACTCTTGTTTTGTTGAACCGGCACTGTCTAGTTTTGCCCAACCACCAGTACGGATAAGTTCTCTGGTACTATTGTCTCTCCAGTCAAAGTCTCCATGAGTAGCACCACCAATTTCAAACTGCTCTCTAGTAATAGATTCTAGAGGGAAGATGAATTGAATGAGGTCTACAAATCCAGAGCCTGCTGTTTTCCATTCTTCTTTCAAGAATGAATAAACCGCCTGAAGTGTAGCACCGTCAGTGACTGTTCCACCCTCTTCAGTAAGAACGGCATAATTAATATCCGTTTCTCCGGTAGCACCAAAAGCTGAATTTACTAAAAGCCCTGTTGAGCCAACTAATCCAGTAATAGTCCAGTGATCAATATTTTGACCGTTGAGGATTGTTAATATATCTCCAGAAGCAACGCCAGAGGTTACAAAGTCTTGGGTAGCATCCTTAAACGCATAAGGATACGCTTGATCTCCCTGTGTCTCTCCGGCTCCTGTTTCTGCCAAAAGGCCATAATCGACCAAGGGTGCAGAAGAAAGTACTGGCTTGATGCCAATCTTCTGATTGTAGTAATCAACTAAAACCTGCAACCTGTCTAGATTGTCAGGATCTGTTATAATCGCCATGTTTTATTCTCCATTTATCTTTATTTCAGGCATACCTAAAGATGCCCTTTGCGACTGTTTCTTTCGCTCGTAGCGAACCATAATCCCACAATCTTGACAATATAATTCGCCAGTCTTGTGATCTATAAAACACTTTTGCATAAATCCTATGCATCTATTGCACTTGTTATCAGAGCAATCAATATTTTCTGGATGTGGGCAAAATGTTTGAATTAATCCAAACTCAATTTTTTTCTCTGTCATTTAATACACCTTAGTCCTATTTTTATGGGTTTTCATAATTTCTATCAAAAACTTGATTAATTTTAATTGTATTGGGGGTGGAGGTCAGTGTATTATTGTTGGTTCTGAAGTAGTTGTACTCCAGTTTTAACACGACAATATCCACGTCAAAGTCTCCAGTAAAATTGTAAGCATACTCAAATGTGCCATCATCTTCAGATTCTGTACCTGCTAAGGTGATGGGGAACGTTCCAGTAGGGTCTGATTTAAATATTTGAACTTCCGATCCTACTATAATGTCTGTCAAGGTCAAGACTACTGTATTTTCGATATCTACTTGACTGTTTGCGTTTGCTGTTTTGAAGGTAGCTGGGTTGGCATTATTTGTGGCTTGGATCAAGAGGTCTCCCGAAGTTGCCAAGCTAAAGTTAATATCAAAATCATTGTCCGAAAATGTAAGATTGTCGTATATAAATGTTCCGCTAAACGGATGTTCAATAGCAGCACCACTACCTACAGCGTTCGTATTAGACACAAAGCTAGAGTTCTTGATATTAAGACCAGTATTCCAAATAATAGCCCCTTCCAACCCTGTATTATTCAAAAATGTAGAGTTTCTGATTACAACACCGCTAGAAACATCAAGTTGTGAACAGCCGTCCAAAACAGAACCAATAAATTCGTGTCCGCTTGTTGGAAGACTCCAATTTAAACCGCCTCTAAAGTTTCTTGTTGTGGTACCGTAAATTAATGTCTCATCGGTATTGGCATCAGCAAAATTAAACGCTATAGAGTAATCGTTATTGCCAAGGATGGTAAGGCCGTTTCTACCTCTGGCCGTGTCTCCTGCACCAACCTTTTCGCCAAGCCTAACCGTTGTCCCAGACGTAGAATTGCCTATTACAGAAATTTTTTGAAAATCGGTTGGTATAGAGTTTTCAAATCTAACGGTTCCGTCTGTGGCTATATATTGAGGATTATTAAAATCAACAACCCTGTTAATATCGTCAAACACGGTTGTTTCGTTAGCACTGCTACCAATTTCCAAAACACCCTGATACTGAACAATATCAGAACTTGCATTTAGAGATTTTATAACTCCATAATTATTGTTTGCCGTACCCTCGTCTTGGTCAATCAAGTCTTTAAAGCCCGCGTCAGGCGTTCCGCTTCCATAGATTCTAAGACCAGAACCAACGTCAATAGCGTCAATAATAGCAGCGTCAGCACCACCCTTTGCGTTATTGTCAGCAACGAAGAAAATTCCGATTCCACGAATGGAAGACAGGCTTGTTGCATCAAAATTACCACCAGACTGCGTAGGTCGTTTGGTTGGATCAATAACCATTTTTTGAAAACCGCCCGGATAATTTTCTCCACCATAAAACGTCCAAGTAGCCCAAGAGTTCGAGATGTTAGAACTGTCTGAAATAACAATACCGAACCCGCCTCTAGCGGTACTTGTAATGGTTCCAGTTGAAGTAGGAGCAAGAAGAGCATTACCCCAAACCCAGATAAGCTGACCTTCATTTGCACCACCAGAAGTAAAATCAAAACTGGTAGTTCCACCATCATCAAAACTTAAAAACTGTAATTTAGAAGCTGATGGATAATCCATAGCCACAGCAGCACTTCCTTGCTTGAACAAAGAAGCCAAGGCTTCAGATGGACCAGCACCACCACCAGTAATCTTAGTGGCTGTGTAGTCGGTAATAGCTTGTGCCGCATCTGCTCTCGTTCCAATAAATTCAACGGTTAATGGAGTAGGCATTAGGTAGTTCCTCCTTGTACTTGAATTTCATAAAAACTATTTGCGGCAGCTTCCCCAGCGGCTAAGTTTAACTTTAGCCAAATACCTTGGTATGAAGATGGGTTTATATCATTACCGGGCACTCCACTCAAGCCAGAACCATAAGAAGGCACGCCTGTGGGTAGAGTTAATCTGTTTGTTATCGACTCGGTATATTGTTGCGATCTTTCCAAACCAAAGTCTACTATACTATATAATCCAGAACTAACCTCTACGACACCAGCAGAAAGCAAAGCGTTTGTAGAGCTATTATTTTTTACAAAGACTTTTTCATATAATGTTTTATTAGCACCTCCAAACAGGTTGGCTGTGGCATCATAAAACGGTCTTCTGAACCCAGTTTCTCCAGAATATATGCTAGAAATAGACGAAGCAGTTTCTGTTTGCGATACAGATATATCTCCGACTGGAGACGAATTAACAGAGGCTATTAAGATTCTTTCAAATACCTCGCTACCAGAAACCGCAGTCGTACCGCTTATAGAAAACGACTCAGAAAATATTGACCCGAATTGATTTCTTCCAGTAATAGTTAATGTTCCAGAATCAGAAGCGTTGTCGCTTTGTGCTGTAATGGTTCCAGTTGAGGCAATATCTGTAAATACAACTCTAACATTTGAATCTATATCTCCACCTGTTAGTGAAGAGTCGTCAGTTGGCATATTTTGACTTGCGTATATCACTATGTCTTGTGCTGTTATACTCATATTAATCCCTCTAGCATTTAATTTCCCAAACTGTTTCCCTCAAGGAAACTATCCAATCTAAAGTCTTTACGTTTTTATTTTCTCCAACCCTAACCTCTAATGGTAAGCTATAGTTGTACGCCACGTTTGATATCAAAATAAAGGGTATAGTAGATATTGGCTCGCTTGATATAGGTGAAAATCCCAGCATTTTTTTACCCGTGTGATATTCTTAAATATTGTCCACTCTGCCAAACTTGACCAGAAACCATTGGATCGACATACGAAGTTCCTGTCAATATTACAGCACCATCTACAGAAATGCCAGAAGCACTTAAAAGTCCATTAAAATCGCCGTTATTAAAATATCCATAATTATAACGAAGCCCATTAGCACCAATGACATAGGTATTAGTGATTTGCGGAACAATACTTCTGCTGTTAGAACCTCCAGAGCCATTGTGTTTCATTGATGCAGCGTTAGCTCTTCCGATAGCTACCGATTGAGCAGTTCCAGTTCCAGTAGATAGGCTATTAAGAAAAAATTCTGTTCCGTTGTGGGAAATCTCAAGATACTCCGTATCAGCATCGCCTTCAGTGCCAAGGGCATAAAGTTTGTAACTACCGGAAGTTTCGACGTTGAGGTTGCCGCTGAATGAGCCATCTACTAAATAGGCTTCTTGGAAACGTGCGTTATCTCGCCCTATGGAAAGGTTTCCAAACTGAGGGATTACGTTCTTGAATGACAGGAGGTCAGCACCACCCCATCGAAGGCAGCTTCCACCGTTAGAGTCTGAAACTAAGTATCCGAACGTGGTGGTGTCTCGAAGCCATACACCAGCACTTGAAGAACCTTGCAAACCTTCGATATATTCAGTGTTTACAGTCCCCGCGACACCTATATTAACAGCATTTAATGTATCTGTCGAAACTGAATAATAAAAACCTGTATTGGTAGAGAGAATAGCACCAGAACTCTCAGAAATTTCTGATATAAAAGCAACGCCACTATTCTGAATGTCGCCCAAATTTTTAACATCAAAACCGCCTAGCTTTGGCGATTTAGGTTGAACCAATATGGTTCCAACAGAGGGGTGACTTCTAACACAAACACCAACAGGAGCTTGGTAAAACGGAGCAACAGGAGGAACTCCTGTAAGACCACCAGACACCGTAGGAGACAGGTAAAGTTCAGAGCCTTCTGCAAAGTCAGAAGTGTCAACATCGTTTACTAAACCAAACGTTGTTATGTATCCAAACGAATTATTTTCTATACCGTGTGTAGCCAACCCTATAACATTAGAAGAGTTAAAGTCTGTAGCTATAGCCAATTCAGTTGTTGGATTTGTGCCTTGAGAGCCTTCTATTCTTACGGCTTGCCCGTTTAATATCTGCGGGCCTGAAGTATTTCTTACTCTTATATATTCCTCTTGTCCTACCTGAAGGGTGATATCTGCCTCATCGTTATAAACGGCTAGTGCATGGTTAACATTATCATAAAAAACTCTGCCTTCAGCATACTCAGGAGTTACCCCAAGTTTAAAGTCTATAAATTCTATTCCAGTAATGTTGCCCGAACCATTTAGATGTACAGACTTTGATGCTGGGTAGGTTATAAATGCTGTGCTACTTCCAGCTAAAGATACAAGTGAGTCTCCATTGCTACTGGAAAATACTCGGTCTCTTGAAAGCGTATTGCCAGAATAAGTTCCCTCACCTACTTCAAAATCAGTGTTATTTTCTATTGTGTAGTAAGTTGAGTCTCCATCTGACAAAACTTCACTAAAATCTTGAAATGTAGTAAAGGATGTAGAAAGGGTTACTGTTCCAGTGCCTGTCGAAACTGTTCCTTGTTTTACTCTGTCTCTAAGACGAATAGCCATATCTTACCCCATATAGTTATAAAAAAAGCCAGTGGCAGCTAAGTGCCACCACCGGCTATAATTAATAATTTTGAAACAGATTAGAATGAGCCAATAAGAACTCGTCTGTTGTCAAGGACAGCAAAACCTTGCTCTGCCCATCCGTAGAAACCAGCACGTCTTTGGCGATGTAGAGCATCATCTTCATGAATTTCTAAACCAGCACGTACAGGCATTACGAAACTGTCATTGCTTGACATGTCTAGACCAACAACGATCTCAGAATCGCCAGCAGGTAGAGTTCCACCTAGGTCGTTCTCATAGAACAGTTCGTAGTCTTGATCTACACCAAGCTCATCCAAGTCATGTAGATTAACTTGGAAGATACGAGTTAGCAAGCCACCTTCTTTAGTGATAAGCTCACGACGAGTTACGTCATCAACTTCATCAACGCCCCAGTTGCGGATATCTTCGATACCTTCAGGACTCATGAACATGTCTGTCAACATACCACGATTGATAGAGCTTGAGTTTCCACCGCCGTTTCGACGCATGGTGATTTTCATCAAAGAAACCAATCTCTTAGAGAATTGAGATGCTGCTGCATCGGGATCGTAAACAAGAATGTTACGGTCAACGCCAGCAGAAATCAAAGTGTGAAATCCGTCATCGTTCATCTTCTTTGTGAACTGTGAACGCATAACGTCCATAGCACGACCTACAACATCCCAACGTGCATCACGAGCATACTTCAAAAGCCAGTCGATAGAAGCACCGATATCATAGGTAGGAACCATGACATAATCGCCTTCTACATGACGCTCTGGAATTCTTCCGTGGTTAGGAATAGTGTAAGCTACGAAGTCTTTTTCAGTTCCCGGAGCTAGAAAGTCTAGTGGGAATTCACTAGTTGCACCCGGAGCTAGGTTAACTACTTCAAAGATACCCTGAAGGATATCTCCGCTCATAATACCTTTGCGAAGAGGTGTTTCTAGTGCTTTGGCGAGTTCAGCTACAGCAGCTAAAGACTCTGGCCTATTCTTAGAACCAGATTGCACAAGGATGCTATCCATTGCCCGTGCTTCTTCTGGGGTTTGATCTTTAAAATGAGACATTTTTTATCTTCTCCTATTTATTTTTATTAAACAATGTTGATTTCGCACTTAGCAAAGCCGTCAGTATCCTTAACGGACAACCATCGACCAACAGCGTCACTTGTTGACTGTTCGCTTGAAGTAGTCAGAGTACCATCAAGAGCGAAGTGAACTTGCTCTCCAACAACCGGAGTACCGGAAATTTGGTCTGTTACCACTGTACCTCTGCGAAGCAAAGTAACTTTACCGCCAAGCTGCATCTCATCTTTGTGAGCGTTATACTGTTGACGTGTGAGGTCAATATTAACAACGTCATTCAAAAGAAGACCAGCAGCATCGTCTGTATAAGCGGACGCATCTACTACTTGTGCCAAAGAATCATCCATAGCAGCACCAGAGCCACCAGTTGAATGAACAACAATAATTCCGCGTTCTGCAACTGTGTCGCTTTTGAAAAAGCTGATATCAGTTAGATGTTCTACGCGATCACCTTTTAGAGCCATTTTATATTCTCCTAATTACTTACTTATTAGATTTGTTAACGATTTTTTGCTCAACGAAGTTTCTAAGACTCGCACGAGTCGATTCCATTTCGTCTTGCTCATTTTCCGAAGAAGGAGAATGAGTACCGGCCTGTGCTGTCTCTTCATCTACGATATCAGAGGCAGAAGTAGTATCATCTTCCGAGTCATCTGAAGCATAATTCTTATTCATAGAATCTGCTTCTTTTTTCTTTTTATCTTTATCTTCTTTATCTTTGTAATGCATGTCTGCAACAGTTTTAACAAAGATATCGAAGGCTTCATCATTCATTTCTGCAAAAATTTCCAAGTTGGCAGTAGCGTCTTCTTCTGCCATGCCAGCTTCCATCATCTTTGCTTTTCTCTCTTTTTTCTTGTCGTCTTCTTTCATCTTGTGCATTTCTGCTTCGATTTTTTGAAGAGACTCAGACTTTTCAGACAACTCAGCTTTTGCTGAATCTAGAGATTCTTTAGAAACTGTCAATTCTGACTCAACGCTCTCTTTGCTGGATTGCAACTCTGCGACAGATGCTTCTAGCTCTTTGATAGTTGACTCATACTTTGAAACATTAGCTTCGGCAAGTTTAGCTGCCAACGCTTTGTTTTCTTCTTTTACGCCAGCAAGAGCATTTTGTAACTCTTGGATTCGATTTTCATCAGACATATTTGTTTTCTCCATATCCGAGATAATATTATTGTTATCGCTTACACAGTCCTCTGTAGAAGAGTTTTCTTGAGCACTGGTAATATCACTTAAAAGTTGCTTCTCTTCTATATTAGCTTTTACACCATTATCATTTAAATTTAGACTTTTACCATCAGAAGCAAAGGAAAACACCTTACCCTTATCAAATATGATGCTTTCGGTATTGGCTGGTCTATCAACAAAACCCTTTCCACTAAAGGTTATGTTCTTTGGTATTCTACCAATCTTATGGTCTTGATACATTCCCTCTCCACCATAAGAACGCAAGAATTGGCTAAGAAAAGCAGTGTCCTCTGTTCTGGCTACTACATGATTATTCCCATCTGGAGATATAACACCGTAGTCAAACCCTTTAAAAATACACTCCATAGAAACATACTTATCGTTAGCCTCTATTTCGCTTATCAGCTTTTCTGCTCTAGCCTTGAGTTGTGGGTCTTGCCATTGCTTGTAAATAACGGAAGAAACAAGTAAATGGTATACCTCTGGCAATTCTTCGACAGGAGTATCTGCTGCTATTTCTTGGTAGTTTTCGTCTACAGCCCAGCAATCAACTATGCCACCGACAAGTTGTTTCTCGTCGTGCTCTAGGTTTGTTGGCTTGTACTTTGGCGTACTTTTAGCCATCCATACCTGTTCTCTGTCAAATATATCGTCATTTTTATTCCAAGATGTTGAAACAAGTATAGAATGAACGTGATATAAATCTTCGTCATTTATTCCAGCAACAGCTATTTGTCTTTTGTCTTGCCATTTATTTTTTTCGGTTGGGCAATCGACAATAATAGAAGCGTTAGCTCTAATATCGCCCTCTAAGCCTAACTTCTTTTCTGCTTCATATATTTTCATCTTATGCCTCATATTTTGTTGTTATATAATAATAGGTTCTCATTTTTCTCATTTCCCCGACAGATAACGATTCAATATCAAAATCTTGTCTTCCTTTTTCCAGCCATAGATTGAAATCTGCGTGAATATTCTTAACAGGAGACTTAACAGCTTCAAAAATACCATCCGATGTTATTTCTTCTCCTATGCTTAAACTACACAAAATCTCAAATTTTACATCCTCTAGACCATCAAATTCTTCTGAAGTCAAATTTCTTAGGGATTTTTTACCAAGAGATGACAATACTAATGGATTGACTATACTAGATATCTTGTCTTGAGCGTCCTCTGCCCATATCATATCTGAACCAAAACTAGCCTTGATTTTTGGAGTGAAGGTTTTTTCTTTCCTTTTTTGTGTATCCTTTACGTTATTTGGTCTTCCAGCCTCTTTGACAGGAGCCTTTTGATTTGTTGGGTTTCCTGAAGGAACTTTAAGATTCATTAGCGATTCTTCGCCTTGTTTCTTTTCCTCAAGCTCCAAGCCGACTTGCGATGGTGCAGACTGACCTGTTTGTAAAGCTATCTTCTTTAGACCATAATCTTGATCTACTTGATGATAAGGACTTACCTTTTCTCGGCCTTTATTTTGCCTGTCTGAATCTTCTTTGTTTAGTCTAATTTTTTCCATATCAGGTTCTGCCTTCACATGACGCTGAACAAACTCATCGCTGATAATATTTCTGTCAGCCATATTAAGTAAGAGAGTGGTCATTGCTGCGGGGTCTTCTAGGTGCATAATATCAAACTCTACTCTTGCAGGCTTTCTGAAACCCATTGCCTTTTGTACGATTTCTATCTGCTCTTCCCAGTGCTTTACTACTATAGCTCTTACATAGTTTAGTCTTTCTACAAGAGTTTTTAATGATATGTAATTATTGGTAGTGCCACCGGAAGAGTTGCCTGTTAGTGAGGAAGGTATACCTAGTGTCGAGTATATGTCAGACAATGCTGGCTTGTATTTAGCTTCACCCAGATATGACTGGATATCACTACTTGTTTCTAAAAGCTCAATATCTGGACCCCACACTATGTCTATGGTTCCACCACCAACGTTCGCTCCAAGCATATCAGATAAGGTAGATGAAGCTATCTCGGTTGGGGCTAACTTATGCTCTAAGCTACCAATCTTCCATACCCTAATTTTGTTCATCGCTCCGTCTAGAGCAGCTTTATCTGTTAGTTGAAGCCTTTGATATAGATTCAAAGCCTCAAAAGCAGAGCAGGAGATAGGGGTCGCCCAGCAATCCCAGTCATCTTTTTTGTAGTAATATATGTTACTTTTTTCTGGAGGAAGAATAATATCCTTGTTTCTTTTTACTGCTTCTAAAATGTCGGGCGACATTTGGTTTAGAAGTCTGCTCGCAGCAACACCCTCATCGTCATTTTTATTTGACATATTGATGAGTCTTCGAATTTCATTTCTTAGCTTAGTTGGGATTTTTAATTTAAGTAGAGTTTCATTAGTCAAAGTTGACATTGAGCCGCCAATTGGCGAAACTAATAGCGGGTCGATAAAGCTGTATCTCCAAGGAATTTCTCCCTTTTGAAATATTGGGCTATTCTTGTTTATGCTAATGTCTGCCGCAACAGACTTTTGCATATCTAATCTTTTGGCTTTATTTACTTTTGCTGTATACCATCTTAGTGGGACATTAGCTTCTCTAAAGAGAAGATGACCGAGACGTTCTGAGACTCTTTCACCTTCAACCTGTTTAAACCATTCTCGATAAAAACGTTCGATTCGTTTGTTAGGGTGAACTAGTCTTACACCTTGAGCACAAAAGTCCCCCATTAGATCCATAGAGTTGCGAATTATACCAACTCTTTTATATACATATCTTCCAAAGGCTATGGCTTCTTTGTCCGTTCTAGGTGCGGCTTGTCCGGGCCTGAACCAATCAAAGTCCTTGCTATTTAATCCCGGCTTACCATCAGCATAGTTAGTTAGACCACTAAAGTCTCTGTTTTGTGCATGTATGATATTATCAGAAGCTTTTATTAAAGCACTTCCATACGCAGCTAGACTTTCTTCTCTGTTTGATTCAGAAGCCCAGCTTACGTATGCCTGTGTATTTTCCTTTTGATGAGTTGGTATATTTTTATTCATATTTAGCTTCTAAACCTTTTTACTTGATGTTTTTTAACAGCAGCTTCCCAAGTTGTTACTTCTCCTTCGTACACTACTTTATTCCTAACAAGATCGCCAAGATCGTCTGGACGCTCAATGGTATAGGTTTCCTCTGCTTGAACAACCTCTGGATAATATCCAAGCTCAGTTCTTTTTACAATATCTTTTTTAAGGTTTGCTCTTAACTTGGGTTTTTCTCGTATAGACCTTGCTAGACTAGGATTAATATGTCTTCCGTATTCTGGACTCCACCAAGTTACATTTTCTAATTTTTGGCTTGCATAGTAAGATTGTCTGTCTGCCTCTACAGTATCCATTAACTCGTGATTTAATAACGCTTGATATATATCCTCTACAATAATTCCAGCTTGCTCGCAAGGCCATTTTAAAAATTCTTTATCAGAACGCTTGAGCTTCTTTTTAACAATAGCGGCAGCATACTTGACTCTTAACTGATTACCACCAACATGATCACAGATCGCTTGAGCGGTAGCCATCGGGTTTTCTATTGTATCGTCATAATCAATAAACAACCAACGGTCGTCCATATTATCTTTTAAATACGCGATCATATCTCCTATTTCATAAATATATCGGTCTGGAGAACCTAGAAGCTTTTGCTCGGTCATAATCTGTTCGTTGAGACCTAACTGACTCATTGCTACCGACTTAGGGTTTCTAACGCAAAAAATATATTTGTCAACATGTTCTTGCGGTGTTCGAGGGGGCAGGCTACACGGTGCTATAACTTTTACAGCTTTGTTTTCAAATAAGCTAAAGTCATCGTCTGGCAAAAACCCTCTCATAACAACGCCTTGCATTTCGTAAAACCCTCCCGGATTTAATTTTTTTTGACGTTCCATACGGCTTTTTGTTAATTCGTCTGACTCTTCTTTTTTTGCTTCAAAAAACTTTTCACCCGTAGCTTCAATTCCCAACATGTCCAACATTTGCATTGTTAAACTTGTTCCACTTCTAGGATCACCTGTTACTATAATCATTCCCATTTACTTTTCCTTTTCCTTTTCCTTTTTTATTAAGCAATCCTAAGAACTGAAATTTTGTCAAATGTGACAGACTTAAACGACCCCGCTTCTGATCCGATTACTATTCCTAAAGAGTTTGATGCTGTTGCTGTAACGTCAACAACGCGAGACTGAAAGAATGTACTAAGAACTATGTCTGAAGTCGTAACGCCTCCGATAGTAAGTTCAACCGTTCCACCGTTTGAACTTTTTGCTTCATAGGAAACTCTGTACGTTGCACCACTTTCTACATCGAATGTTTGCTGAACTCTAGGATTAGGATTAGATCCTAAGTTGTCCGAACACACAAGTGTATAATCTGGCCCTTCTGAAATAGAACAACTAGGCTCATCTACCACCCAAGGCAATAAGTTCCCGTTGACGAATCGGTTATTAGTAATTAGCTCTACCACAGTTGTGGCGGTAGGAACGCCAACTAAAGACTTGAAAATATTATCTCCATACGCTGTATCCGAGCCGTTTGAGAAAGAAAAATTAGACCAATTACCGAATTGTGACGCTTTTGCTCCACCGGCAGCATAGTTATTGGAAAGCATCTCTTTGAAATTATATATTTCGTCAGTTAATAATGGGCCATTAACTCTTCCAAATTGAGCCTTTCCGTTAGGTTGAGCCTCTAAATCAATGTAAACGGCTGGTGCGACAGTGGAGGGGCCTGTGCTGACTAATTTTGAAATGTATCCAATGACAATTCTATTTGTTGCTGAAAGCTCGTCTGATTCTGACGGGTCTTCGGCGTAATAAACAAGTCCTAGGTCCGATCCCGCTGTTCTTGTTAAGGTTACCACATCGTCTTCATTTATAGTATTCGTACCTGCATCAAAAGCTTGACCGGCGACGATTTCCAACGATTCGGGAAAATCTGCGTAACCTGAAGGCTGAGGATCTAAAAGAGATCCACCAGCTACACCAGTCCCCATTTCTGCGGGACTTAATCTACCCGGTTGCTCAGGATATCCAGATTGATTTGAGATAGACTTATCAGAAACACCAATCCAGTTAGTATTCGTAGCTCCCGGTGAGAGTGGCAAAGATGTGTCTACAATACCGCTTGTTTCTCCTTCTGGCACAGGATATATACCAACAATTCTCCCCCAAGTTGAACAAGGAGGAATACTAACACTATCTCCAGTCTCGTTATACCAGCTTGCAGATTGAAATTCTCCAGAACCAGCATTTACTTCCCAGTCAACAGCGTAAGCTTGATTATGAGGGACAGCAGCATCTACTTCAACACCGCTAAAAACATATGAAATATCTCTAGAGAATGTAGTTTGTCCTTGCTCGCCGTCTTCTGTTTCAAGCACTTGCGATAAGCTAATACCTGTTAGTGGTAAAATTACTGTAGGCTCGGTGTTTGGGCCAAGATTTACGCCGCTAAGATTAATAAAAACACCGTCATGCTCTCCGTCAGGAGCGTTTCCTGTCCAACATTTTTCTACGTCAGCACGTATTTTAAAGTTAAAAACATCATAAACCCCAACATTTCCAGAGCCTCTATATATGCCCTTAAAGGAAGTTTGGACATTGCTAACGCAATAGTTGCCTTGCTTTTGAAGTGTACATCTGCATCTACATCTATCTTTAGTCATTTTATTATTTCCCTTGTAAGGATTTTTGTTTGATATTAATACCTATTGATTATTACACCAATACCTATTGATTTCTGCGAATTATTTTTACAACGCTAGGAGTGTACGAAGAAGCCCAAGATTGTCCTTTGTACATGTCTTCTACCTTGTCTTTTTTCTTGCCACCCATAGACGTAGCGACTCTTCCAACCACACTATATGCGGGGTTTGGTATCTCTCTGTGCATTGTTCTAGCTATTTGGTTAGCAATAATCAAAGCACTGTAGCGGTCTTTTCTCATTCTTCCCTTTTTGCCAGTTCCTAGCTTTATCTCTGGTGTGTCAAATTTTTCACGCCCTGATGCTGTGCGACTCACCATTATGGTAGAAAGTTCCATTTTCAATTCTTCAATATCCATCACAACATCTTCCATCGTGTCATACAATTTAAGTGCTGCACTATCTCCAATCTGTTCCTTCATTTTTTTGAATCTGACTTCATCTTGCTTTGTAACCATTCCCAAGGTTAGTTGATCAAATCTAGGAAACAATATAAATCTGTCTTCCATGTCTTTTCGTAATCCATGATTAGCGTTAGAAACCCATTCGGCACTAGCAAACTGAACCAACTCTAATATATGAAGTCCCGGAAGCCTGTCTGTGTCTTTTTCTTTGTTTTCAATAATAGGAAGAATAGCTACTTCGTTCAAGCTTTCATCCATCTTATCAGGGTCTCTCAAACCTTCTGCAATTTGATAACCACCACCTTGAGCATCAATTCCAATTTTAACACACGGAAATACCTGCATCAAATCTCGTATCTTTCTGACCACAAAACTATAATAGTCATGCACTTCTGTTAATCCTAGTTTTTTTCTTGTTTGGAAGTCTTTTTTGTTTGTTGTCCAAGAATAAACAACTCTTTGATGATTGGGGTGAAGCTCCATTACTATAAGAGCTAAGTTGTCAACCTCACTAGCAGGGTCGATACCAAATACATACTTTTTGTTTTGGTCTCCTCTTGTTATAGCATCAAACGGATGACTGCATATATTTGCAGGCCAATGGTCTTTTTGTATGTTTTTTTCGCTTGCTACGCAAGCCTCGATCATGGTTCTTCTAAAGAAGCCCTGAGAGTCTTTGGCAAAACAAGCACCATACTCCATTAAATAAATTCCGTTGTGCATGGTCGCACGAGAACGACTAACTTGCTGGTCGTCCATAAATCCCTCTGGAATCAATTCGTAAGGCATCCTGATGATAGAAAACTCGTTATGGTTGAGTCTTTTCATGTAGTCTGGTATCTCTGTGGAGTCATCAGAATCTTCTTTGTCTCCAGTGATCTTTGACATATCTCCTTTGCTCTTGATCGCCAGCTTGTATTTTCTCCAATAGTCAGCATAAGGCTCAAAGTCGTATCCAGCAGTTCCAGATAAAATAGACTGGTTTTTGTGACGATGCTGGTATGTTTCTTCTTTTTGTTCGCTCCATTCGCCAGCAGCTTTCATAGCTTTTCTTTTAGCGGCATCTTTAACGTTTCCAACTGGGTCTTTAGAAACAGCAGCAAAACCAGCAACAACGGTTTCGTAAATCTCTACAGGAATAGAGTTAAATTCGTCTGCAATAATAGTATGAGCACGCAGACCACGAATCTTGCTTCCATCACCCAACGGAACAGCTATCGTCCAGCTATCATTAACCTTTAGTGTGCGTCTGTCAACATCTCTTCTTGGCCCACTAGCATCGCTACAAAGACTTCTGAATATAGGAGCGTTCTTCCATATTACATCCATGTATTCAAAGATAACCTTGGACTGCCTAAACGCAGCACCAACAATAACTATCTTAGAGCCCGGAACCAACAAGCATCGCAAACTAGCATAGACGGCAAGTAAAAAAGATTTACCGAAACCACGACTAGCTATATACATAGGAAAAGACTTGCTCCAAAGCTCTTGTAGAATGACTACTTGCTCTGGCAACAAATCTATATTTAAAAGATGCTTGACAGTCCAGTTAAGATAGCGAGGGTCACGCATCTTTTTTAGAACATGCAAGTGAAAGTTGTTTTGAGACCATTCGTCATCTGCAAGCAAGGGGTTTTTCATTCCCTTGAGATCAGATTTATTTAGTCTCAGCCAGCTATACTCAAAATCCTCAACGTTGTATTTCATATGCTTTCTTCATTATTCTATAGGCAACCTGCTCTGCCTTCATTGCGTTGTTGCAGGCTATAACGTGAATATTATAATCGTTTCTGGCGGTATTGATAACCTTTCTGATATACTTAGCAGGTATTCTCAATTTATTGCGAACATGCTTTGGTACTTTGGCAGACTTAGGATATGTATTCACATCATTCCAAGAAAACTCAAAAAGAATAAAAGAGTGCTTGACCTCAGACATACGCTCCATACACTTCTTCCATCTTTTTTCGATGCAGTTGTGTGCGAACTCATCAATAGAAGCCTTACGCTCTATACATACATAATTTTCCAGCCCTTCGACTGTATAATCACCTACGTTTACTTTTGATATGATAGTGCCGTTACAGTATGCGTTTTCAGCATACGACCATCCCCAGTCAGTTTTTTCTCTTGTGTCTCTTATGACTGTAAATTTACTCATGACTTATAACTTCTTGCGTTTGTTGTATTGCTTTATTTTTTCAATCATCTGCCACTCTAGCAGTTTGTAAAAAAACGCTTCGTAGTCGTGCTCTTTACCCTTAACGGAATCATGACATTTTCTGCACAAAGTAATTCCATTTGCTGTAATAAATCTTAAAGCAGGATACTTCGCCCATGTCTTTATATGATGAACTTGGATTTGCTTGTTTGACAAACATCCCGGCCATTGACACCTGTACGAATCACGCTTCTTTATGTCTTCTCGCCACTTCCTGTACTGAGGATTATTAAAATCCCTAGAGCTTCTGACCCTGTTAATTTTTTTCTTATACTTGAAGAAGTCTCTTTTGCTATAAGGCTTCTTCTTTGCACGCTTCTTTCTTTTCTTCGCCATTTATATCGCTCCGAACCATTCTTTGAACAAGCTCTCTAAAGTTTATTTTTGGATACCAGGTTAATCTAGTATTAGCTTTAGATGGGTCTCCGCATAGAAATTCAACTTCTGCGGGTCGATAAAATTTTGGGTCGATAACAACATAGTGTTGGTAGTTGGTAATACCGATTTCATTGAAAGCCTCTTTTAAAAAGTCTCGAACTGAATTAGTTTCGCCCGTGGCTATCACATAGTCGTCTGGAACATCCTGTTGAAGCATTTTGTACATAGCTTCTACGTAATCTTGGGCGTGACCCCAATCGCGATAAGCGTCTAGATTACCTAAGCGAAGTTTAGGAAAGAAGAAACCCGTCTCTGTGTAGTATGGGTGTGTTCTTGGTATTTCAATACGATCAGTAAAGGCGTTATCAGCATCCTTAAATTCAATCAAATGATCTGAATCTGGAAAATTATTTTTCCACTGAACGTAGTTCCCAATCCACTTGGTAATCTTTCGAGTAACAAAGTTCTCACCTCGTCGCTCAGATTCGTGATTAAAAAGAATACCGCAGCTTGCGTGAATATCATAGGCATCTCGATATATTCTCACCTGATGGTGTGCTGCGAGCTTTGCAACGCCGTATGGAGACTGAGGCATAAACGCCGTATTGTCTCCTTGAACTCGAAGATCAATAAAGGCATCGTCTTTAAGAGATGTTACTTTGTCGCTGTTTTTGCCAAACATTTCGCTGGTTGAAGCCTGATAAAACCTAGTTTCTGGACTGTACCTTCTGATGGCTTCCAAAAAATAAGTCGGCCCAAGGGCGTTGACTTGAAAAGTATAATCTGGTTGCTCAAAAGAAGTTCCGACATGTGACTGTGCAGCCAGATTGTATATTTCGTCTGGCCTCCACGTTTCTACTAAAGAATACACCGAATTTGCATCAGAAACTTCGCCCTCAACAAATTTAAAGTTTTCGTGACCTATAAAATTAGCCAGTCGAGTGTTGGAATCAGTTGAGACGCTGCTTCTTCTAGCCACGCCTACAACCTTGTATCCTTTTTTTAGCAGCAGTTCTGCTAGGTAAGAGCCATCTTGACCAGTAATTCCAGTGACGATTGCAGTTTTACTCATTGTTCTCAAACCTTTCAAAGTATTCATTGTTTTGCTTTTTATTAAGTAGATTAAGGGTTTCCATCAGTATATTCACACCAAAATCTGAAGAGTAGTATTCGGAAACGAAGTCTTTTCCAGCTTGTACGATGTCTCTCTCAGCTTGTGGGTTGTTCTTTAGATACTCATATGCTATACCTAAGTCTTCTATATCTACTTCTAGGAAGTGTTTACAGGGATTTAAGAGATAATAAAACCATTCCTTCCAGTCGTGTCTTCTGTTGCGTATTTTGATTGGAACGCAGTTCGACTGCATCTGCCAAGGAAGTCTAGCCCAAGCACAAGTATGGCCGTCTACGCAAAGTTGGTATCTGTAACCTAGTTGTTCTGGTAGCTTAACCTTCGTTTCGCTGTTAACAACATACTTTTTAATGTCGTCCAAACCTTGCCTTGGCATCATCTTGTTGATTTCCAAGATAGTGTTTTCAAACTTGTTTTCACCGTCTTCCATTCTTGGTGGCCTAACAAACCTCATAAATCTTTCTGAGTCTTCCCATTCAATCAACTCTTGTAGAATTTGAATTCTAACATTGTTCTTAATATCTTTGCCTGTGTTGCCAGTTAAAGAACCAGCAAAGCATAAAGCCTTTTTCTTTGTGTGTGTAGGAGAGTCTAACACATTTACTTGCATGATTTCCGGGGAAGGATTTAAATTGTTAACGCTAGGAATAAGAATATTATTAGAGAATGAGGTTTTGCTAAAAACAAGACATGGAATTTCTTGAAGTGGAGTGTTTGACGTATCAGATAAGCATACAGGTAAAATAACATCAATATCTCTGTATTCCGGGTGTTTATTATATTGTTCGTTGTATATCGCAGCAAGCAATTGACTTCTAACCTCAATGAGCTTTCGGTCGTTCTCTGGTTTTTTTATAACTTGAACTTCACCCTTTTTAAACCTGAGAATCATGTCACTATCACCAAGTTGGTATTTTTCAATGATATATTGGGCCGTATACCCCTTAAACGAAGATGCTTCACTTTCTACTATTTTTTGAACTTCTGCTTTTAGCTTCATTTTATTCCTCGTCCATTACTGTGTCGGTATTTAAAAGAGGCTGATCCACCTCTCCGTCCTCGTATTCGTGGAAGTCAGACATTCTTTCGCGAGCTTTGTCGGCAGCAATAGCTTGAACTTCCATATCGTGTCCTTCTCGTTCCTTTGCTTCTAGATTATCTAGTTGACGCATCCAAAGGCTAAAGTTTGTTTTGGCATCGTCGGCAACTCGCTTTCTTTGTTCACGAGTACCCTTTAGGTCTTTTAGATAGCGTTCTTTTTTTGTTAGAAGTTTTTCGTGCTCGTTGATGTAGCTCGACTTGCTTCCGATCAAAGACCCAAGCTGGGTTTGAAACATAGCAATTGCACCAATGTCTTGTGTCTCTTCGGGCTTTTCCATTTCTTCGTCTATTAGAACCGTCATGACTTCTATCTGTTGCATGATCTGCTGGCGATCTTCCATAGAACGGTTGATAAGAATCTCAGTTCTGATTACTTCAAGAATCTGCATTTCTTCGGTTTTGGTTACATCTTCGTTGAACTGCTTGTAAAGGTCGATCCAGTTGTGTTCAAAGAATATGATTTCCGCATCGGAAAACTGTTTGTTTATCTCATGGTAATAGTATTTCGTTCGTAAAGTAGATAGAAGGTGTTCGTCATCGGTTAGATCACGAGCCTTTAGATTTTCTTTGTCGATAAACTTTTTTACCGGGGCAACGGTTCTGTTTAGCTTGTTGGCGATTTCTTCCAACGGCAAATCAAAACAGTTTTGACGTATATAGTTCATTTCTTCGTTTGATAGCTTACCACGTTTCCTCGTCAATGCCGTTCTCCTTTAATATGAGTATTATAGACTCCATTAGCTTTTCTCGTTTTACTTTTGGAATCTTTATTTTGTTTGCAAATTTTATCCAGTCAGGACGTTGAGATATGGGGATATTTTTATCTATGAGATTGTAAATCTCTCCAGCAAACAATTGTTCGTCGGGAGATTGATTTTGTTCTTGATGAACCTCAGAGTTGTTAGCGTTGTTGCTGGACACCAAGGTTTTCTTTTTTTCGTTTCTTCTGAACCACCTGTAATAGTAATCACAGTCTGTCATTTTTGAATACTTTGTACATTCTTTGTTTTTATAAGCGTCTAAAGGACAATTAAAACAAGGTTTGTCTGGACGAGCATAGTTGTCGCGTTTAAAATTATGAAGGCGGTTTCTAGCGTGTATCCATAAAAAACTATCTAGTGTGTTTCCTTTTTCTGGGTCAAACTTTTCTAGTATGGTGACTCCGTTTTTGTCTGGCTTTAAAATCTCTAGAAAGATTTGTTGTTTCATGTCTTCGACTTCGTGATAACCAAATCTAAACTTTTTAGCTATGCGTGTCGCTATCTTTTCGAAAACTTCTACAACCTGTTGCTCAGTGTAGCCCTTGGGAAGTTTCATCTGTTGTTGCCTCACATTCTATTTCGGCTTCAAAGTCATGGATTATTAAGGTTGCTACTGCTCCTTCAACATCTAAGTCAACATGAGCAGACATTACACCCTCTACGGGTTCTCCAGTTTCTGCGTTGGTAATCTTTGAGTCTAAGGGGTTTCCGTTAGCGAATATTTTAATCTTCATCTTCGGTTTCCTCTTCGGAGGATGAAGTAGATAGAATGTCATTCATGGATGCTTTGGGAGCATCTGAAGCTTTTGCTGATTGAATTTCGTTTTCTATTTCCTGTTTGAGTTCTGGGCTTTCTTTGGCTACAAGCACAGATTTTTTAATTTCGTGATGATGTTTCATATTTTCTCCATTTTGTTTACAAAAGTTGTCGTTTCGGACTATATAATATTATATGCGTGGTAGGCCACTTTTTTTGCAGGAGATTTGAAAAATGAATATAAAATGGACAGATGCTGAAAAGAAATACATTCGCGATAATGCACATCGTTTAAAGGATGTGGAACTTGCAGAACATATAAGCAAGTCTAGCGGAAGGCATGTAAGTTTGCAGGCCGTAAGAAAGATGCGTCAAAAGCTAGGCGTTAAAAAGCAAAGTGGGCGAGGAATATGCAAGATTGAACCAAATGATGGTGAGACTAAGCATTTTATTAAATGATGGGAAAAGTGGTCGTTTGAGAATATCAAAGGCCGTTTTTTTTATTATAAAAGTGGTCATTTGATTTTTGTTGAGTTGGTTGTGGAAGGACCACCTTCGGTTTTTCGGTACGGGGTGCGATAGTTCGAAAATATTGAATAATACCCACCCCCTAGACCGATCAACCTGCTATCACATGCCTTTCCGGGGCAAAAATTGTTGTAAACCCTTATATACCAAGGACTTATGGCAAAAAAAAGTCAAAAATAATTATTTTATTTATTTTGGACAAAATTGACCGATTAGACTGGATTAGACTTGTATTGTTTGCCGATATCTGTATAATAGAGGCATAAGAAGTTAAGAGACTTCAAACACTTTCCCCGATCTTGAAAGGATCAACACTATGAAATTCGTAACACTAACAAAAGAGTTCACAACCGTTAACCCAAAAGCACCACTGTTTCCAGTGGTTATCAAAAAGGGTACTCGATTCGGTATCCGCAAGGGTAACATGTTCGAAGATGGCGACCACGGCTACAAAGGCCACTTTGTTCGGGTTCACCACTTTGATACCTATGCAAACCTTAAAATACCTTACGAGTATCTCACCAAAAAAAGTGTAGAAACTTTGAAAGAAATTTCAACTAACCCATAACTTTTGACCTACCGTGTCGCTACCGTATGCGATAATATAAATATAAGAAGTTAACACAACCCGATCTTGAAAGGATCACAATTATGACTTATCAAATTCTCAACCTAGTTTACGATTGGTGCGTGGCACAATTCGACGCAAACAATAACAAGCTAAAAGAAACCGGAGAAGCAAAGGTTTCGATGGAGTACCTTGAAGCACTCGCGGAACTAGCTACAGCACTACAAAAAGTGATGAAATTCAACTAACATATCGGGATTTACCGATATATGTTTTAGATAAAAAAATCCGGCCGGGCCCAGATTTGCCGTAACCCCTTATATACCAATGACTTACGACAAAAAAAAGTGCAAAATAAATTCTTCGAAAAAACCCAAATTTTGATTTTAGGTGGACACATGGTAAATGTGAAAAGGTTTCCCCATCGGCCTAAAACCTCGCTTTTTACCGTCTCAAAAAAACCTTTCCCTAGTTGCTCATTTTCGAGCTAAACCGTTGGTATGTATAGACTTACGGCGACGATTTGACTCTCTCTGTATAATTAAGTGAAAGAAAGAAAAAACACCATGAAAACAATTTTTAACATCATTATCGAACTGACCAAAGCCTTCTGTGAAGATATTAACAAAGTCCGAAAAGATCGAATTAATTTCTAAATAGATCAAGAAAGTGACCTAACGTGTCACTACCATGTGCGATAATACATATATAAGAAGTTAACAGTTAACTTCAAAACACAAACCGATCTTGAAAGGATCAACACTATGTTCAACGTAAATGACGAAGTTTTTGTCAACGGTTTTTTCGCCACAATCGTCGAGATTACTGCCGATAATACCGCTTTTGTAATCGACCAAGATGGAGCAGAATCCGAAGTAGCTTTGGATTCGATTGATGGACACATCATTCCAACTAATGCAAACCGAAACGACTTCGAAGCAAACAGCCAGCTTGGTGGCTAAACTTTAACCGATCAATGAAAGGATCAACATTATGAACATCAAACTAAACATGCTTACAAGCCTAACCCCAATCGTTTTGACTGGTGCTTACTTTGGCACTCAACACGGCAACAAAGTGATCTTTGGTGATCACTTAGGTGAACCAGTTGTGATTATGCAAGCCATGGTTAAAACTGCCAAAATCTTAAACAAGCCAAAAAAGGCTAGTGAGATTGACGCAAGCAACTATGTTGCAAACTACGGTTCTGCTGCTGAATAAGGCACTTTTATTTTTTACTCGATCTTGAAAGGATCAAAATTATGATTACTAAAACACTTCCTAACGGTCTCACATTAGAGATCAAACAATTTAGCACACACGGTTCAATGCGTGTGATTAACTTCCAAGGCGTTGTGATTCAATCACATAGCTGGCAGAATTCCAACAAGTCATACAAGCGGCAATTGATTAACCGCTATGAGGCTTTGACTATAGTTTCATCACCACTAAAGGTAGGTAAGTAATTATGAAAGTTTATGTTGTCATATATGACTATTACGATCAGTTAGATGTTATGGGCGTTTTCACTGATTACGAATCCGCGTTGGAACTTGCCAACGAAGGAAGTAACTACACCATAAAAGAATCCACGTTGGAGTTCCCATGTTTTTAGTTCATTGCATACTGTATGCAACTGCGGTTGGTATACTGGTAGACATGTGGCGATGTATACGCTAGGTAACTGCATAGCGTTTGCAAGTAGACATATACGGTAATTTCCATATGGGAATAATCCGATATGGGCCCGGCCCCAGAATTTCCGTAAGTTCTTATCTGGCAACGACTTACGACAAAAAAAAGAGCAAAATAATTATTTCTTATAAAATTGCAAAATAGACTATATTGGACTTGAACTATCTGCCGATATGTATATAATAGAGGCATAAGAAGTTAAAACAACCCGATCTTGAAAGGATCAACATTATGAACAAAACTCAATCACTCACTAAGCTACAACAGAAGATTGACTCAATCGAGAGGATAATCGTTCAGCACGCTCAACACGGTTACAACCAACAGCACGGTGCGAAATGGTTTGACGAAATGGCTGATATGTGTACCGAACGAGATGATCTAAAGAAGATGCTCAAGAAGCTACTCGCAGCAATCTAACCAACCAATCCCCGATCTTGAAAGGATCAAAATTATGTTTTCTAAATTTGACACAACCGCGACCGTTTGCGAATCTCCTGCACATCAGCCGACTGCGGCTGACTTGGCTGAATACCAGAAATGGCAGGAGCAGCAGGAGCGTGACGCATCGCTTCGGCGGCTCATGGATCACATGGATGGTTTGCAGCAGGATCAAGGCCATTGCCTTGACTTCGGATTGCATGGCTAATCCCCGTCTGTCTTACCCCTTGTATGTTGCTGTGCGTATACATCAACATATGGGGATTTCCCGATATGTTTGCTTAATGAAAAAAATCCGGCCGGGCCCAGATTTGTCGTAAGTCCTTGGTATCAAAGGGTTTACGGCAAAAAAAAGTGCAAAATAAATTCTTCGAAAAAACCCAGATTTTAGTTTTAGGTGGACACATGGTAAATGTGAATTGTCTTCCCCATCGGCATAAAAACACGGTTTTTACCGAGTCAAAAAAACCTTTCCCTAGTTGCCTGTTTTTGAGCTAACCCATTGGTGCGTATAGACTTATGGAAAGTTCTTGACCCTCTCTGTATAATTAAGTAGAAAGAGAGAAAAGAACTCTTAAAACTTCCTGATCTTAGAAAGGATCAACACTATGACCAAGTTTATCACCCTTACCAAACCTGTTACCGTTCCTGCTGCTGACCTATTCAGCAAGCCAACCATCCTACCAGTTGGCAAGCGGTTCAAAATTAACGACCGCGATGGTATCAACCTTAAAGATGGTATCATCTTTAAACGATGGGTTAACATCGGTGATCACTGGGTTACCGTCATAATCCCAACCGATTCGGTTACCAAAAAAACTTTGGATAATTTTAAAGTTAACTAGGGAAATTGACCAAAGGTGTCACTACCTTAGACGATAATACTAATATAAGAAGTTAACAGTTAACTTCACAAACAACTCGATCTTGAAAGGATCAACACAATGCAAACTAAAGACATGTACTTAGAGATGTTCGAAATCTTCGATTGCGATAGCAACGATCATCGTCCACTGGCACAGTTGCCAAACATGCGTGACGCTATGAACTTTGTTCGTGGCACTAGCATGGATTTACAAATTGAGTCTCGATTCGTAGACTTAGACACGTTCTACCGTTGCGTAGACTTACAAAAGAAAGGTAGCTAATATGACTACTAAAAAACTATTTATTGGAATGGAAGGAATCATCGACGGTTGGCGATGGGTTCAGGTCGAAGAACTAATCGACAACGGTTCAACCGCTTGGGCAGTTGACCAAGATGGTAAAAGCCACGAAATTTGTCTTGGCGATTTCGATCACATTTATTAGAAAGGTAGGTAACAATATGGATGACATCATCCAAGAAATCCTAATGGAAATCGACGAACTAGGTTTCGAAGGTTTCGAAGATTGGTTTGGTCAATCTGAACTTAAAACAAGTGATCACGTTTTGCTTGTTGTCGCTGTTCATTTTTGGGAAGCTAACACGTTTAGGTTTGCCGATATGTTCAAATTCGAAGATGTCGTTGATGCGGTTGATCACTTACTTTGTTCAAAAGGGTATTAGAATGTTTTTAGTTTATTGCATACTGTATGCAACTGCGGTCGGTATACTGGTAGATATGTGGCGATGCATACGCTAGGTAACTGCATAGCGATTGCATTTGGATATATCGGGATTTGCCGATATGTTCAAAGATTTTCAAAAATTGACGTAAGTCGTTGGTATCAAAGGACTTACAACGCCGGGACCGGGCCCGGTGACCTAACGTGTCACAAATCTACGTATCGACTTATTCCCATATGGGATTATCGACATATATCAGGTTTGTCTTTCCCTATCAAACCTGATTAACACTTAGTGCCAGCGTGCCAGCAAGTTAGAAAAAAAATATAATTTAGTCGGCTTATTGACCTAACGTGTCACCTACTTAGACGATAATACTAGTATGAGAAACAACACAACACAAAGAGGAAACACTATGAGTAAAACACAATCACTTACTAAGCTACAAAACAAAATTGACGCAATCGAAAGGGTGATCGTTCGGCACGCTCAACACGGTTACAAGCAGCAGCATGGTGCGAAATGGTTCGACGAAATGGCTGATATGTGTACCGAACGAGATGATCTCAAGAAGATGCTCAAGAAGCTACTCGCAGCAATCTAACCAACCAATACCCGATCTTGAAAGGATCAACACTATGAGAAAATTCACAGTTTTAAAAAGAGATATTAACATCGGCATCGGACTCGATGAAAGGAAAGCCGATTGGCTTGTATTAAAAGCAGGTGATCGGTTAAAAATTAACCCTCGCGATCATCTTACCGCTGACGGTAAACATGTTGTACATACAATGGTTATTCGCGATGGAAAATCAATCCATGAAGATATCCATATCCCAGTAGATGCGGTAACCGCTAACACCCTTAAAAACTTTGAGATTAACTAGTTAAGCAAGAAAGAGGACAAGATGACTGAAACAGATTTTAATATTTACCTATCGTTGGGCATTATTTTAGTGGTTATTGTTGGTGTGATATCTCACTATTTCAGCGAATAGACTTGACAAACATCTTAGCGTGTGGTATAATTACATATATGAAAAAGAAAAATAGCAACATGAAAAAAGCCTTTGTCTTCGATTTCGATGATACTCTAGCAACTACTGATTGCCTTGTTATCGTTCGCAATCAAATCACTGGTTTGATTGAAAGAAGGCTAACGCCTGCCGAGTTCAATACTTTCAACATTCCACCCTTCTGCAAATTTGATTTCTCTGAGTTCCGATCTGAGAAGTTTATCCACAATGCAAACCCCACCAAGCTAATGGAATTAGCTCAAGACGTTCACAACGAAGGGCATAGCGTTTACGTTCTTACTGCAAGAGCAGACAACGTAGCCGATGCAATTATGACTTGGTTGCTTGGCTTTGGTGTTCAAGCCGTTAAGGTTTACGGTGTTGGCTCAGATGATAAAAAAGTAAACATCGCAGAAGAAAAGCAAAAAGTCCTATCAACCTTGAATCAGCTTTTCGATGTTGTCCACTTTTACGATGACGATCAACACAATGTCGATCTTGCCGATCAAGTCGGCGTTAAAACATACTTAGTTTAGAAAGAGGATTGAAATTATGGCGAGAGACACTTACGAGGGTTGGACTAACCGAGAAACTTGGCTTGTTGACTTATGGTATGGTAGTGACTGGACTTGTGGCGAAGATGTTCACGCTACTAGATACCAATTGGAAGATATGGTCGAGGCATTGGGTGTAGGCATTTTGCAAGATATGATCGATCTTAATTGTGTCAACTGGGCTGAGTTGTGGAGACATGCCGAAGAAGAATAACAGATGCAACCCGTTTGCATGTACAAGCCGAATTAGATTGACAAGCACAAAGATTGATATATGGGAATAATCCGATATATCGGCCCGGCCCCGGATTGCCGTAAGTCCTTACGTACCAAGCACTTACGTCAAAAAAAAGTCCAAAATAAATAATCAAATAATCTGCAAGAAATTTCGTTCCCCAGACACTTGGTAAATGTGAAAAGGCTTCCCCAGCAGGCATTTGACACGGTAAAAACCGAGGTAAAAAAAACCGATTGCAAATTCTCAAAATCGACGTAACTGCTTCCGCTGTAAGGGTTTACGGAAACGATTTGACTCGCTTGGTATAATTAGGTGTAAGAAGGAAAAAAGGAAATTAAAAAATTCAGAAAAATCTGAAAAAGAATCGAGAAAGTGACCTAACGTGTCACATCATTAGACGATAATACTTATATGAGAAAGAAAGAAAAGATTATGAACAGCAAGACAAAAACAGACCAAAATTGGGAGTCATTGGCAGCGTTGCTAGCATGGCTAAATAATTCAGACAAATCTGAAAAAGAATCGGAAAAATGACCTAACGTGTCACTACACTATGCTATAATATAGTATATCAAAAAACAACAGAAAGAAAAATTATGAACAGTATGACAAAACAAATCCTAGACAACAATTTACCAATCTCAGACGTTTGCCGAACCGTTACCGTAACGGGTGCAGACCTAGATAATCCAGTTTACAAGTGGTACAACAAAAACACCAAGAAATGGTATTTCGGCGACAAGTGGAGCCAAAAGTGCAATTTCTCACCAAACTCCGCGATCAATTGTGGTGGAAAGTATTATATCGCTAAAATCTTCAGAAATCACAAGATAACGACCTAACGTGTCACTACCTTATGCTATAATACAGTATAAGAAAAAACAAACTTACTATTTATTCCGATCTTGAAAGGATCACAAAATTATGAAAAACTTCAAAAAAATGATTGACTCTCTACCATCCGCAACCAAAATCCGTGTAACCGGAATTGGTTACAAGTGCGGTTTCGACGTAACCTGCGAAGTGCGGGACGTTGCCATCTACACAGATGGAAGGGTTTCAATCCTCAACCCTGTTGGCAAAACCTGCGTGGCTTTGCATACTTACATGCCAGAGATTCGATCTTGCGAGATCGTTCACGAACGCATCGAACCAGAGGTTTGGATCAGTCCAAATGAGCCGGTCGATGATTTCGGTTATCCGATCAAGTGCCGCGATTGATTCGCAAAATTTACTATTTATTCTCGATCTTCGAAAGGATCAAAAAATTATGAACACTACTTTTCCACACAAAATGCAAACTAAAACCGATGCG
>WLWF01000756.1_pt1 | contig 30123 bp, 71 predicted proteins | sample 6718331 | NCBI WGS metagenome assembly WLWF01 (sample SAMN12718692, study PRJNA515312) | sponge metagenome | isolation source: marine sponge | host: Mycale hentscheli | place: New Zealand: South Island, Marlborough, Capsize Point | collected 2003-05-01 | reverse complement strand
TTATGAAAGAGTATGGTTTAGAGAATGAGAACTGGTCATGGGTGGATCTTAAAGATCTTAAACTAGCAGCTGGTAGGTCAAATTGTATTCTAGATACTACAAAACTTAAAGAAGAGTATGGCTTTACAATGCTTACAGAGACTGAAGCATTAAGAAAGGCCCTTAAAGCAATTGCCTCTTGATTAAATAAGTATGCATGAGCTTTAACATACTAGGTGATCACAAACTCGATATCGACGTAAAGTTGATCAAAAGGATTGATGGTAAAAAAGATCAAACTTTTGATATAGAATTAAGTTCAATTAATTCATTGCAGATTGACGACAATCTGATGAGAATGGGACTGTATGGAGTTATAGAGATTAATAACAAAGCTAATATACTAGACACATTAGGCATTAGTAGTGGTTATGCAGATGATTTATTTATAGCTATAAGTATTAAAGATACAGAGTTATCAAAAGTAGATAATATTAAACCACATCAACTTAAGGTGGAGTTTCTAGGTCTTGTTGAGAAGACAACTACTGCATCTGCTAACTTTGAAGATAATCTTGTAATGTTTGAATTTGAAGAAGCTGTTGTTGCAGATATGCATCATACGGCATGGGATAATTTTATAAAAACACTAGACAAAGTCCCGAAGGCCGTTAACGTTGTAGAACTAGCTAAACTATTCTATGATACAACATGGTTAAAAACTAACAAATCGGCTACATTAACAGAAATTGTTAAAGAACGACCTGAGTTACCTTTACCTGAATATTCTCCAGATGTTAGTTTACCAGTTCAAATAGTTCAAAATCGTAATAATGATAGTTTATATAAAGTTTTGCAAAATTTATTAAAATGCACTAAAGCAATAAGCCTTGGCGAATTTTCTGGATTTCTCCCCCAACTTTCCTTCTCTTTACCATCTTTTAGATTTAATAATACAGAAAAAGGAAGGCAGCTGATATTTAAGCCATATTTTACAGATAAACATAGAGGTTTTATTGAAGAAGTACGAGAGAAAGGTTTACAAGGTAAAGAGACAGACTTTAGTGAAGTATATACAGAGAAATTTACATTTGGACCGTTCGCGAAAATAGCAGGCTTCACTGATCGTAATACAAATTGGCATAACTCAATCGAAGGTGAGACGATAACAAGACCAGATATAGGAACTCTTATGGAAAAAGTGTGGACAAACTTTCATCTAGTAGATAGCTACAAACCGGAAGGGTTTGATTTTACAGATATAGCAAAGCTAGGTGATAAGATTCTTTCTTATGCGGATGTTGCTAATAATTTTGTAGCGCAAGAATTAGGCCTAAAGTCTAAACCTGGTGTAAATTTACCGTTAATAGATCCGAATCATCAGAAGAAGCAATTCATATATAAAATGGGTGATATTAATACACCAAACACAGAAGTAGCTCGTAAAAATAGAGTTCATAATAGAATTACGAAAAGCTTTGTAACAGTTAATGAACAAATCGAATTTGAGTGTAAAGGAGCTATATACAGAACACCTGGTAAATTTATTTGGATTGAAAGAACAAAAGAAACTACACAGTTAGAAAAATTATGGTATGTAAACTCAATTCAACATTCTATAGTTGATGGTAAATATACAACAAAAATAATCGCTAATAACTTTTTCGGGCAAAGAACTAGCGAGGATTATAAAGAGTTAGCTACGGGGGTAGTTAAGCAATATAATGCAGAAGTAGAAGCTGATATTCAACAAAGTGAGCGACTGGACGCGTCTGGAGCGCGTGGCCCAGTACCGCCTCCAGAAAGGGTACAAGAAAAGGTGCGGGAGTTAGAAGAGAAATCAGCACCCCCAGAACCGAAAATTTATAAAGATCCTTTATCCTCAGAGCAAATTAAAGAGTTCCAGGAGAGTGCTGAGTATAGAAAAATGTCAGCGCAAAATCAACGTAAATGGAATGAAGAAAATATACCTGGCTATTTTAATGATCAAAGTAGATCGCTTCTGCAAATAAAAGAGAAAGATCCTGAAGCATTTTTTAAAGCGCAAAGGTCTGGACCGACTGTATTTCAAAAGTATCTAAAAGATAATGGTTTTAAGAAATAGTAGTTGATTTCCACATCACCATACATTAATATATATGTATGTATAACCCTTTAGCTGACTCACATAAGAGTACTGTCTATAAAAAGCTTAAAGTTCGAGGATATAAAGATGTAGTTGCTTTTACTGCAGGTAACTTTGATATTATTCACCCAGGCTATACAGCTACCTTTGAAGAGGCTAAGAGGCATTGTGATAAGTTTATTGTCTTCTTGCATGGTGATCCTTCTGCTACTCGCAATACAAAGTATAGACCTGTAGTACCATATTATGATCGTTATAAGATGCTTATGTCTATTAAGCATATTGATGAGGTCTATATGTATCAGACAGAAGAAGAACTTTTAGAGCTTATGAAGACATTTGATCTCCATGTTCGTATCTTAGGAGAAGATTATCTGGGTAAGACCTTTACTGGTGATGACTTAGACCATGAAGTTATCTATACAACGAGATCGCATGAATGGTCTACTACTAAGTTTAAGAATCGTATTACAGCTATGACTATGATTCAAAATGATAAGCTACGCGATAGAGTGCTAGCTCTACTTAACGATGAAGATGCATCAGATGATATACTCAACGGAGACTTTACACAATTAGAGAGATGAGAACAGATAAATTTAATTATGTTGTAACTGGTGGTGCCGGTTTTATTGGCTCACATGTGATTGATGAGCTACTTAAAAGAGATGATATCAATAAGATATATGTTATCGATAAGCTTGGTATGGGCTCTGATATGGATAACATTGCTGATGATAAACGTGTTAAGTTTGTATTTGAAGACATTGCATGTGATAGAGCATACGAAGACCTCCCAGGTATTGATTATATTTTACATCTAGCTGCTGAGTCTCATGTAGATAGATCTATCACAGATCCTCTTGCATGTATAACAAGCAACGTAATGGGTACTGCTAAGATTCTTGAGCTAGCACGAGTTGATAAAGCTCGTATGGTTCACGTATCTACTGATGAAGTGTATGGCCACCTTCAATTAGATGAGCCTGCCTTTACTGAAGAGACTAAGCTTGCTCCTCGTAGCCCTTACTCTGCTACTAAAGCAGGGTCAGACTTATTGGTTCAGTCATACATTACAACCTTTGGTATTAATGCTTCTATTACTCGATGCTGTAACAACTATGGGCCAAGGCAAGCATGTGAGAAGCTTATACCAACTGTGATTGGTAAGCTACTTAAGAATGAGTCTATTCCAATCTATGGTAATGGTCAGAACATTCGTGAGTGGATTCATGTAACTGATCATGCTAAGGCAATCATTGAAGTACTCTATACAGGTCATACTGATACAGTATACAACATTCCAGGTAGCTGTCATTTAACTAATCTAGAGATGGTTGATGAGATTATTAGGCATGTAATCTTTCACAAGCCAGAGATTAATCCATCAATTGAGTTTGTATCTGATCGAGCAGGTCATGACTTTAAGTACTCTGTTAGTACAAAGCATTCTTTGAAGTCAGTTAGAGATCAGCGAATCTTTGATTTAACTGATACAGTAAAGTATTATTTAAAAAAGATACTTTAGAATAAGCTGCTCATCTGTAAGAGCTCCTTCTTCACTATCCTCTGCATCAACTGATTCATCTAGACCCTCTTCATACTCTTCGTAATATGAATAGATGTCGTCAGAGTCAGCTTCATAACTTACAGCAGTTGTTCCAGAAGATGTATGAATGACTTCATACTTTTGTTTAATATCTGATAAGATTAACTTTTTAAGTAACTTAGCTTCTGTTTCCGTTTCGGCTCTTTTTAAAAAGCTCTTTACTTCATTACTAGTAAACTTACCTTTAAGGTCTAGAATGGGATCATCAAATAGACCCCAGATATGTATTGCTAAGTACTTCTTTGTAATATTAGCACAGTCTCTAATAACATAATATGCTGCCTTCTTCTTTATCTCTACACCAGTATCTGGTTTATCTGCTGCTCTAGCTGCAGAGCCATACAGCTTGGCAATTTGTTGAGTGCTGTTTTCTAGTATTACTTCTTCAAACATACATATATTTAGTTGATTTTAGCTGCTTATAGTATAAAATATGGATATGAAAACAGTCTTAGGTGTAATTGTATTAGTAGCAGTGTTTATAGCAGTACCGTTTATAGTTAAAAAAGAGCCTACCTTTACCGGAACAAAATATAATGGAGACGATCTTACAGCTAATGTATTCTCTATGCCTCCGACGTTTAGAGATAAGGATAATAAATTAGTCGATGGTTATTCTGTAAGGCTTCATCCCAACGGTAAGGTATATTCTAAAGCTAGCTTTAAGGATGGAGTTATGCATGGACCATTTATTTCATATTGGGATAATGGTGAAGTGCAGATGTCGTTAGTTTGGGATGAAGGGGTTCGTTATAAGAACATGCGTTCTTGGAATCGTGAAGGCAAACGACTAAAAGGTTCAGGTGAAGAGCAAATGCAACAAATTAGCGAGTTAGATTCTTCACTAAACTTAAAGATTATTGAAATTGATAAGCTGCAAGGACTTCAAAAAGAAGGGCAACTCTTTAATTAGTTGCCATCTAAAGGAACTATGATATAATTAGGTATGGCAAAAGCTAAAACATTCCCGAGAAAGCCATTTGTATTCGGCAAGTATATTGTGGAGTATCAAGAGGCACCAAAGAGTCCTCATAACTTTCTTAAAGAGGAGTTAAATACTCAAGAAGAAGCAGCAGCAGCTGCTGATCGTCTAAAGGAACTCGGCTATAATAAGGTTGAGATCAAGAAGATTGGATAATGATTATATTAGAACCGTCAGCGGGTATTAAAAAAGCGACAGGCATTGACTTTAAACTATTGTCAAATATATTGACAATGTTACTAGAAGTTAATCATAAGCGAGACTTATATATTACTGCCAAGGTACATAAGAGTAGAATTAGCGATACTTCTTTATGTGAAGCTATCGATACGAATAACTTCCTTATCAAGCTAGATCAAACGGCAAAGCAAACGAAGAAGTTTATTTTTAGCTCGCTCTTACATGAGCTTAGACATTGCTGTCAGTATCATATATGGAGGTACTGGCCTGATACAGGTAAGTTTAAAACGTATACAGCTTATTATAGATCAAAAGAAGAAGTAGATGCTCGTAAGATTGAGAGATTAACTCGTGAGGTTATTAAGATGTATGACTTACATGTTGCTTTTAACTCTAAATTTGATGACCTTCGATTAAATAAACTAGGATGAAATATATTCATCGTAAAATATTTCCATCTCCGAATAAAAAAGATGATGGCATTTTAACCCAACTATGGTATAATTATAACAAAGAAGATAAGACAATTTCAATAAGAGACTTTACAGTGCACTTTGTAATCGATAAAGTAATAGGTAAAAATGTTGGTGAGAAGATGATACTTAACGATAGTTTATATCTACATATGGTGCGTGAGAGTTTTAAGGAAGTATCTAATATATTAAAAGAAGAGTATGGAAGCGAAAATTAATTCATTTAAATTTATTTTAAATAAGCATCTAGACCTTATTGAGGTTTATGATGATAATAAAACGACAAGACCGTTTGCAACTATTAGAGTTGAATCTAATATTAGTGAAAAGGATTTTCATTTCGAGATATCTGATTGGTATATGCACCACAGTAGCGGATTTTAATTTTGTGAGTCTGTCGAGTAAAGTAAACGTCCACCCGAACAATCTAGTTTTCGACCTTCTATTTTGGGACACCTTTACTCGACAGGCTCCGCTTACTTTATAACTATATGAACTTTATACAAGTACCTAAATTTAACACCAACATATGTGTCGGTGATACAGTGATAATTAATGAGGGGGTAGGAACAGTTGTGTTTATTAAAGGTAATGAATTAACTTTATCTAATAATGGTTTACGTTGGACTATTTATATAAATGAGATACAAACATTTTCTAGAAAGGATATAGGATGAAATACGTGAAGAGGTTTTTAATAAGTATAGTATTAATAGGTTTACTTTTATCTATATGGCATTGGTATGCAGAGAAACATATTGAGAGTCCCGTGGTTATAGAAAAAGATATTTTAGAAGATATTGTTTTACAACCTCCTCATATAGTAATAGCTGAAAGATTACCTGAGCTATCATACCCTGAACACTGGGGACCTCCTCCTAATATTCAACTTAGAGACTATGTCAAGTTACCGGAACCATATGGTTATGGGTCAAGTACATTAGCATACTGGATTAAAGAGAATCAAGAGAAAGATTCAAACCCGGTGTCATTTAGACCACCAGGTGAACCTACACCTACTCTAGAGGAGTCATTTAATATACCCGATACAGTTCCAAATAGAGTGTTGCCGCAAAGACAATAAGTTTAAAAAACTCTAAGGAACAACCAATTAATATACTTAAATAAACATATTAATGAATATTAAATATGTAGTTGAGGGTGAAAATAATGAAGTTCTTATTACGTTTGATAATAAGAATGATGCTATAGATTATGCCTTTGAATATTTTCGAACTACAGAAGATGATCGTAGATTTAATCAGGTAAACGTCAAGGACTCTGATGATAAAATTATATTTACCAATTTCCGTACGCCAACTACTCATTACTATACAGGACCTATGACATAAAGGAACAGTTATATACTATCGATATGAAGAGCATTATTATTACTAGCGTTGTGTTACTAGCAGCTTTAGCTTGCTATTGTAAACCAACTCCAAAACCAATAGTAGTTACAAAAACTATTGAGGTTCCCTTAAGATTAACAGAATATATTATGGTACCGTATGAAGTTCCAAAGATAATCGAAATACAGGTACCGGTTTTACTTAAGCCATCCATTGATAACTACCCTGAAATTGACTACGATGCGGTTATGATAGGAGGAGTTAAATATTTCGAAGGATTTAAACCAAAACGTTATAAGTGTTGTGCAGGAGTACCTACTATCGGATATGGTTGTACGAATAGATCAATTGTCTCCAAAGGTAGAATCGATCAAAATATGGCAGCAGAAGTGTTAGAGCGAGAGTTATCTGATACTAGAAAGCTTGTACAAGAAAATGTGACTGTTGAACTAACTGAACATCAACTTAATGCTCTAACTTCTTTTGCATTTAACTGTGGAATAACTAATCTTAAGAAGCTTGTAAATGGTAATGATAGGCTTAATGATGGTAACTATGAGAGTGTTGAACGTCTTATGCCGATGTATCGTAAAGCCGGAGGTAAAGTAAGAGAGGGTCTAGTTAAGAGACGTAAGTGGGAAGTCTCTCTATGGCGTGGAGATGTAGCTGTATTTTAATATGATTAAGAAAGCTTGGAGAGTCTGGTGCAAGACTATGGGTGAAAAGATCTCTACTTCATCAAGTGAATCAGATGCAGCAGCTATTATTCGTACATTCTGGTGGTTAGTACACATAACTACATGTGGTTTTATTATTGCTAATACAATTAGACACTGGTAATCAAAAGGAACTCCTGTATAATTAGGTGAAGAAAGAAACTAACTAATATAATACAATGGGATTTTTTAGAGAAATACACGGACTCAATGATGTTGAGCAATTCGAGACAACGAAAGTAGCTATTCAAGATGCAAATGGGAGGTCAATTCCTGGTGCATTCTCTTTACAGCGAACAGATACTCATGAGCATCTCTCGGTAGTAAAAGACTCTTATCGTCCTATTCAAATGGATGAGATGTTTGATATTATCGATAAAGCATCAACTGAAATTGGTAATATTCAGCACACCGGCTGGGCTGAATCGAGAGCTGGTCGCAAGATGGTGCTTCGGTCTCGCTTGCTATCCGATATAGATTTAGGGGGTGATATTATACAACCTCATTTCTATACAGTTATTGATAATACAGGTATGGGGTCTAATAAGTCAATTGCTTCTACCTTACGAGTTGCTTGTGATAATGCAATGCATCTTATTGATGCTGAAGGGGCAATTGCTAGGAATTCTGGAGTTAGACATGCATTAACTTTCGATGGAAAGATTGAAGCAATGATTGACAATATTAGAAGTAATGTCAATACTACTATTAGGTTTGGTAAGGTAGCTAATAAGTTACGAGCTGAATCCTTTACCAGGGATAATATGACTGAGTTAACTGAGCAGCTTATCCCTATTACAGAAAATGATTCTACAAAACGGGTTAATAAACGAGAGCAGCTAGTTGAATTGTTTACTAATGGACGAGGTAATGTAGGTGAGAGTAAATGGGATGCTCTTAATGCAGTAACAGAGTATGAGACTCATACAGGCAAGCAATCTACAGAAAAGTTCTTGCGCTCATTCAATTCGAATACAATCTCACAAAGAGCCAGTAAGCTACTTGTTGCATAAGGAACTCTGGTATAATAAAGGTATGAAGATAGTATATTGTGCTTGTGGTAGTCTTGTAAGACCTGCTCGTGTTGAAGCTGGCTTTGATAATTGTGTGAGATGTGCTCATGAGAACCCTGTAGAGCCTCCTAAAGGTCGTATGGTGTATGATGGTAAGGTTGGTGCTCAGATTGAGATTATGTCTGCTGAAACCTGGCGAGAGAATAAGGGCTACTTTATTCCTAAAGGAGGACGTAGCTGTGTTAAAAACTTTAGTAAGAATGTTTGCGCATAAATTTATGAAAATGAAACTAGTAACAGCAGAGTGGTGTGGTCCATGCTCTATGCTTAAGAATATTTTAGATCAAAAAGGTCTAAAGGTTGAAATGGTAGATGTGGATGAGAGTCCAGAGTTTATCAAAGAACATGATATTAAATCTGTACCTACTCTTGTACTTGAAGATAGTAGAGGTGTAAATATAGTTAAAGGTACAGATGAGATTATCTCTATCATCAAAGAGAACAGTTGATAAATAACAATACTACCATACAATTAATTATATGAAAACAAAAAGAGCTCTATCGAGCATTATTGCAGGGATCGCTGTACTTACTCTTAATGTAAGTGCTGATCATCATGATGAGAAGAAAGGTAAGAAGAAGCCAGCCGCTGAAAAAGCTGGCGGTAAGCGGAAGCTTCCTCCTCATATGGCCAAATTCGATAAGAATAAAGATGGTAAACTTTGTGATGCAGAGAAAGCGACAGCCAAAGCGGCCTGGGTCAAGCGATTCGATAAGGATGGTAATGGCAAAGTTGAAGGTAAGGAGCTAGCTGCAGCTAAAAAAGCTATGGCCGAGCGTCGTAAGAATGCTAAAAAGCAACGCGGTAAAGGCAAACTTCCAAAAGGAACTAAAGGTAAGATTAAGCCTGCTCCTAAAAAAGGCTAATCTATTTGAATCATAACATATTAAGAGGGTCTTCGGACTCTCTTTCTATCTCTAAAGGAACTCTGATATAATTAGGTATGGCAGCAAGAAAAGATAAGCAAAGCCGTAGAATGGCTCAAGGTCATTATATGAAGGATGCATATTTTTTTATGCAGGACTTGCAAGCATCTCTAATGGAGTATGATGTAGATGAATTTAGTCAGACTGATGCTCGATATGCGCAACGTCTAGTAGAAGAGCTCGATGAGATGAGACCTTTAATACAGAAGCTAGCTAATAATTTAGAAGCTAACTCACCGTCAGATATTATAACTAACTGGAAAGACCTCTAATGAGATACGTAATATTAATACCTTTCGTCATGCTTATTGCTTCGTGTAGTAAGTCTTATACAAAGGAAGAAATAAAAGTTGAATACAAAAATGGGTACTATTTGAAAGGAACTGCTTGGGGTGATGACCACATTAAGGAGATTCATAATCAGTCAGACAACAAAACCTGGAGCAATCTTAAAAAGGAACTCCAATATAATAAATAAGATGAGACCAACAAGAGAAGATTTAATTGAAATGGGATACCTTAAGCCTGGAGATACTCTAGCTAAGGCTCCTAAACGTGAGCGTAAGATTTTTCTTGATACTGTCGATCTTGAGTATGCTGAGCGTCATGGGATGTCTATTCAAGAGATGAAAGACTTCAAGAGAGAAATGATTATTGAAGAAGAGATTACTCGTGACGCTCTCATGAGCGCTGCTCAAGATAAGAACGAGGCATATAATTCACCTCAAGCTCATTACATGGCATGGTAATAAAATCATTTGACTTTGAGACTAAAGTACGTGTTGGAGATTGTGCTCCATCGTACTCTAGAAGTTGGGAGCTTGACGAGACAGATGGAGTCTATACTCTTAAGATGGATGGCTTTGATGATGAGATCTTAGAGATTAATGATCGTGAATTGTATTACTTTATTACAAAAGGTATAAAGAAACCTATTAAAGTACTTGAGAGTAGAGCATTTCAGCAATGGATATATGCTCAATGGCAATCAGGTGATGTTTGGGGATATGCTCCATACTTGAGCAAGTTTAAAAGAGATATTTTGGTGTTTGGCAATGCGCAATGGAACGAAATGGATTCATTTGGAGATTAAATTATGAGACCAGTTAAAAAAGACGTATATATTGATAAGATTGAGTTAAGAAGTAAAATTCATAAGCTAGCTGACTTAATTAGAGATGGAGAAGAGGATTTACTCGAGGAATATAATGAGAAGGTAGAGCAATATGCAGCTATTACAATGCGTCAAGGTCCTGCTTCTGAGACTGATCCAATTGCTTGGGATTTATTTTGTGAATTGGCTGGTGGTGATCCAGGTAAGATTGTTTATGCAGGAGGTAAGAGAGGTTTAAATTACGAAGAGATGCTTAGATTTAACCGTGGCTATTGGCGATAAAGAAGATATAATATGAGTATGCAATGGCATGGTGGTAAGGGCTCTAAGCAACGTACAACTGACTACAACGCTTACTCAGATAGCTTTGATAAAATATTTAGAAAGAAAAATATGAGAGAAGAACTACAATGGGATGTATATGGAGATGAATATGAGTGTCCTAATGCAGTTGACCTGCTTGAGGATGATGTCATCTCTTGGAGTGAGGTTGATGATGGTATTGAGATTAAGATTGTACATGAAGCTTACTGCGTTGGTGAAGCAAGTGGTAGAGGTGGCTCGGTCTTTACTGTACCTGCTGCAAAGTTTAAATGTGAATATAAGCCAGCTTTCAGATGATTGATCAAGGTACGATTGATAAAGTAACTGCAGAGGTTACTGATTTATGGAATGATAGGGAGCTAGATACACAGCATGAGACCTTTGAGGAGACTCTTTTCTGGTATCTTTCACATCTTAATAATAGAGTTCTAGAAGACTACTATGAGCAACAAAAGTAAATTAAAGACCACAGGTAAAGCGAGAGAGTTTGATACGGGGGCAATCCGTGATAGCGCTGAAGGTAAACCTCGTATGAGTCTAGTACCTCACGCTGCGTTGACTGCTGTTATGCATAGATATCTTGCAGGTGCTGAGACCTATGGAGAGAACAATTGGAAGATGGGTATGAAGAGCTCTGTGCTTTATGACTCTTGTATGCGTCATCTAATGGCTGATTGGACTGGTGATACATCAGAAGATCATCTAGGAGCTGCACTTTGGAATATTATGGGAATGATAGACAATAGGGTTAATCGACCTGAAATGGATGATAGGAAAGAATTTCAGTAAAATAATGAATAAACAAGAAGTTGAAGAAACGTTAAAAGATTTTGATTCTAAACTATATGATCTTATGAGTGCTTATCTTAATGATTGTATGGAACCAGATGCAGCAAAGAAGTTTGAGAATTGGTATACAAGACGAAAGCTGGATACATTTAATAAAACAGCTAAGGAAAAGAAAGAATTTTATGAAGGGTAAAAAAAGTACATTTGGTAGAGATTATTTTCTTGAAGATCTTCCGATTGAGAAGGGAGTAAAGAAAATTAAGAAAGGTAATGTTAAAGTGGGCAGGGAGATGCTTTCCCATCTTAAGTCATTAGGATTAATTAAAGGTAAGTAATATGGAAAAGGTTGATAAAGATGGTAATGTAATTTACCGTAAGATTGAGATGTGGTATGAGTATGATGATAGAGGTAATTGCGTTTATCAGAAGAACTCAAATGGTTTTGAGGCATGGTGGGAGTTTGATAATGAAGGGAGAAAGATTGGTTACAGAAACTCTGAAGGAATTACTCAAAAATGGGTTATGCCAGAAGAGGAAGCACAATGGTTTGCTCTAGAAGATATTCACGGGAGTGTAGGTGCTGTAAAATGAGTGTAGATCTCCTCTTAATTGCGCTTGTTATTGTTGCCGGAATTATACTGTTTATCGATATTTCTGGTAGAGGTGGTTAAAAGGAACTCTGATATAATTAGGTATGCGAAAGAAAGAAGAAATTCCACAAGAAGTAATCGATTACTGTATCGATAATAAGGTGTCAATTGAAGAGGGTATGATCGCTGTGATCGACGCTAGGCTTGAGAAGGCAGAGCAAGACGTAGCTTTCTTTAAGAATGATGTTAATGCTACAATGAACGAGCTAAACAGTAAGGTAACTAAAGATGATATGGACGATGTTGAATCGTTTCTTAATTTTCTTAACCAGCAAATTCAAGACTAATGTTTAAATTAATTACAAATCTATTTAAGAAGAAGCAAGAGCCTAAGTATGTTAATTGTTTGCAGCATCGCACCTGGCTTCAGCGTCAAGTAGATAATGAAATGCTTAAGCGTCAAGCTAAAAATAACATTTCAACCTTAAGCAAAGATAAAGAAGCGGAGTGGTATGAACGTTATCTCTAATGGTAAGAATAGTATTTAACATGTTAACAGCAGTATTGATTGCAATAATTGTATCGGTACTTCTTACAATAGACTTTAAACCAACAATAAAAAAATGGAACCAAAAGAATCAAATTCAAAAAAGCACTTTTATATCTCAGTAGTTAAATCGTTTGTACGTATCCTAGGATGTATACCAGCATTAATACCAGGCATCTCTCCGGAGACAGGTATTTTTTGTTTGGCGATATTATTTATGGCTGCTGAATGCCTCGGTATCGCTGAAGAGGTATAAATAACCATATGTCAGATGATAGCCACAATCAATTATACAGAAAGGACATCGGTACAGTGATATCTTTATCAGGAGATGAGCGTACAGTACGAGCATGCCGAGTTTGGTGCAATTCTAATCTCGAGAAGACAGTTGATTGGGTACTTGATGAAGATGGTAACAGTCTCTACACTATGTCTCGGGATGGTGTAGAGATTAATTATTGTTTCTTAAAGGAAGAAGACGCTAAGTCTTTTGAAAGTTACATTAAGTCAGATAAATTTAAAGAAGATATAGACCTTCGGAAGAACTCACAAGGTTCTTGGATTAATTCTAATGCAATATCTATACGAGTGAATAAATAAATGTATGACGTTCGACAATCTTGTTACTAAATTAATCGAAGATAGTACATCTAAAGCTCCAAAAGGAGATTCATACGACTCTCAAAATAACTGGAAGCCAAGTGGAGTCTCTTCTGATTCTGATGGACCAGGGGGAAGGTATAGACGCACACGTCCTAATACACCAGGAAGATCAAAAGCTACTCACGGTGGTCAAGGTGTTCAAGATGAAGAGGATACTGATACAGTAGAAATTACTCTTTCTAAGGATCTTGCTAAAGTGCTTCATGACCTTATTATGCCGTTAATTGAAGCAGAAGATCATGAGTGTACAGATGAGGATTGCGAGACATGTGGATGTGAAGATGGTAAACCATATGGTCATACAAAAAACTTACTCTCTCCTGAGGATGAAGAGGTAAATCCTGAAGAAGATGCTGAATATAGAGGACGAAAGGTTTCTCTCAACAAGCCAACACGAGGTGATGTTAAGAAGTTTAAAGTCTATGTAAAAGATCCTAAGACTGGTAACGTTAAAAAGGTTAACTTCGGACATGGAGGTACATCAGCAAAGAGGAAAGGTGAAAAGACTATGAAGATTCGTAAGAGTAATCCTAAAGCTCGTAAATCTTTCAGAGCTAGACATAATTGTGACAATCCGGGCCCGAAAACAAAAGCACGTTATTGGTCTTGCCGAAAGTGGTAATAAATTAGTTGATTAATCATTATGTTCTACTATAATTAGAGCATATGAATACTAATATTACAAATACAACTAAGTCACAATTCTTTTTCGTTGCGTCACTTGCATCAGTGGTTGCTTCTATCTTTCTATATACCTCTAATACAGACAAATCTCTTGGAATCTTTGTTGGTTTATGGGCCCCGACATTAATGGGATTATCTAACCGGTATGGTATTGCCGCGGTATGTAAGGCTACTTGTAGTAATGACTCATAAGGAACTCTGTTATAATTAGGTATGAACGAAAAATACCTTAGCATAACTAATGAGTAAAGATCATAAAAAATATGACGATCAGGGTAGAGTTATCTTTACTCTTGAATATGAAGATGGTGCTATAGTAGAAAGAACGTTTGAATATAACGATAAGGGTGAACAAGTACTCTTAACTCAATTTGAAGAGATTATACCTTTTGATGAAGAAGACTATTATGAAGAAAAATAAAACAGATAGAGAGTTTTTCGAGAAAGTAACAATCGTTGCGTTAGTATCATGGTTTCTAATTACAGCAGCAATTGGAGTAGCTGGAGCATTGGCAAAGCTATTAGAATAAGGGCGGGAGCTTAGGGGCTCTCCTATAGTTAACAATATATACAGAATAGTATGATAATGAAAGAAAATAACTGGTATGTAATGCATACTAAAGTTGATTCAAAGAAAGATAAGAGTGTGAGGTACTATGGTCCGTTTGAAGAAAAGCATGATGCTGTTCATAAGATGGATACACTCTGGCAAGATAAAGAAACTTATTCAGTTACCATACAGCTTGCAGGACATTCTCTCGACTATTAGGAACTCTTATATAATAAGGTATGAAGATTAAAGGTGCTGATAATCTACCTACTCTTAAAGATGTATGGGGTTCTACTTTTGCAAAAGGTAAAATTAGAATAGTATGGAGTCAGACTAGAGGAGGCCTAGCAACATTCGTTTCTGGTAGGATGGAGGGTGAGTTGCATGATTGTGAAGAGGATGCAATCAAATGGTTGAGAGAGGTTGGAGTAGCTGAAGATAGAATTAACTCTAAATAAGGAACTCTGTTATAATTAAGTATGGATAATATGATACCTTATTTGCTGCTGAGTTTAGTTATCGTTATTTGTGCGATGCCAGCTATCCTTTGGTGGTTTATTAAGTATGTTCCGGTAATTATAATGTCTTGCTCAAAGATAATATGTATTGTACTCTTTCTCGCAACCGTGTACTGGGCCGGTGATAACGATCTACATAATACAGAAGGTAGGCGAAAGTGGATGGGGAAGATAGAAGGTGATGCTGGTAAGCTTAATTATTCAGATCACAATATTAATACGAGTAGTGCAGGTAAAGCAATAGTAGTAGAAGATGATGAGCGATAAGGAACTTAATTATAATAAGAGTATGAAAGAGAGAGTTAAAAGTTTAGTTGAGTCTGGAGAGCATGTGTTTTTAGATATCTGCCCTAGACGTGATAGTAAGATGTGGTCTGAAGAGGGTGTTATCAAAAGGCTCGATGCTAATGGTTGGTTTCAGATTGAGTTTATGGGATCTACTAATGGCTGGCATGTTAATCAGATAGTAAACATTAAGACAGATTAAAGTTTTCACCTAATGATGGTGCGTCAAGTGAGTATAAACACGGTTAAGCGAATAGAACAAGACGTTAAATAATGAACTATCGTGGGAGTAAGGGTGCCCTCAGAGAAAGACCCTAACCTTTAAGGAACTTAGTTATAATTAGATATGCCCGATAAAGAAGAGATTAAAGATATTGTCGAAGAAATGCTCGTAAGAGTAGAAAATGATATTGAGTTTGATGGAAGAGGATTATAGGAACTACAATATAATATAGAAGCAAAATATGGCCCGGTCATCTAACTGGGAAGAACCACCCGGTAGCAATGCTAGCAAGGCTACAACAAGGCGACGGCTGAGTATGGGAGGTAATGCAGGTTCAATACCTGCTCGGGCCTGCTCCTAGCAATTAACGAGGCGTCAAAATCTTCACGCCTACAACCTGAGAGGGAGAGGCTAGGTGGGAGTAAGGAACTAATATATAAATAGGTATGAAAGAGAGTAAGTATGTTGTTGTAGCTTATACCAAGACAAAGACTAATGTACTGAAAGCTCTTAACCTCTGCATTCATGAAGTAAAGGATGAAGTACAGAACGTATGGGTAGAGAAGGTAGTACCAGTCGATAGAGAGCGTAAGAACGAGATGGTTAATGGATGGACGCCTGGAACAGAAGAGTTTAATAGTGCATGGCAGGATACAGACCCAAGCGATAGACCGATAAAGTGTATCGTGCATACTGTAAAAGGAACTTAGATATAATAATATTATGAACGATACCGTTGGAAAGAACTATATTGCTGTTAAAGGGAGAGATACTCTTAGAAAGATTGTTGTTGTATCGCCTCGTGTAGTACTTACTGAGTGTAAATACAAAGAGCTGGGATGGCGTTATGAACTCTGGCCTTCAGAACCAACAGAGACCTGGCTTAATTTCAGCTATTCAGATGAGAGGTTAACAGATGTTAATAGTAAGATGCTCTTGATGGCTAACCTTCTTCGTGTTCAACTAGAGACTGAGAGGGATGAGAATGAGATGAGGCTCAAGGAGATCAATAAGACTCTAGCGCTTATTGCATAAGGAACTCCGATATAATTAGGTATGAAAGAGATGGAAAATGATGTTAAGCAGCTAGAAGAGGAAGTAAGTTCTCTTGTTGATCAGGTAATTGCTCTTAGAGCAGAGCTAGAGTCTCATGAGAGGCTCATTGTTAAGAAAGACAAGCTCATTGCTGAAATTCAGGAAGTGCGTTGGGCTCAAGACCAGACCATTGCTGAACTTCATGCATGGAGTAAGAAACTAGAAGAAGATCAAGTTAAGAAAGATGAAACCATCGCTGATCTCCATGGAGTATTAGTAGCAGCTAAGTAAGATATGAACCCAGAATTAGTTATGAAACGATTATTTATTTTTGCAGTTGTTGTGATTATATGCATGCAGTTTAATGTAAGCAGCAATACTACAGAAGTTCCTAAAGTAAAAGAAGAAACCTTCTTCGTTATTGATGCATCATACATCGACCATACAGGTAATTATAAAGATTGTGTTGAGTATGCTGATAGCTACAAAGATCATCACGAGTATGTTGTGGTAAAGGAACTCCGATATAATTAGGTATGAAAGAAAGTAAATGCTACAAGTTGATTAAGCACTACGGAGCAGATCATAACGAGAGTGTGGTAGCAGTATCACATGAGATGGAGAAGCTTCATAAAGCTCTAAAGTTAGTTAATTCTAAAGGATGGAAGGTCTTATCTGAAGATGAACTCGAATGGGCACATCATCTAGAAGGTAACTACTTTGCAATTGCTCCAGTAACTTACCTCTAAAGGAACTCCGATATAATTAGGTATGGAAGATAAGAACTACTTAAAGATGAGACACGGCGGACCATGGGATAGAGGCAGTGCAGATGCTTACTACAAACGTCCATTCAAGCCTCATTTCTTCACAGGAGATACTTACAACTCAGATATGATCAAAGAGAAGAATATGACTGAGAAGCAGATCGAAGACTATAAAGTAGGGTACGGAAAGTACTCATGGATCCCAGTATCAAAGGTAAATGGATAAAGGCCCGCAATAATAAATCTAACAACAATAAAGCAAATGAAACTACGAATTCAATTCAATCACAAGGCAGCACTAAAAGCAGCAGAGACTTATCTTATCAATCAGAACGCTCCATTCAGGAACTCCTCTATTGATGACGTAAATGAACTACAATTCTTTACAGAGAGATGGGCTAATAGAGCAGAAGCAGAACTAAAGACGCTATTCGCCGATGATAACAATACTACATCAACAGTAGACTATTCATTAACAAAAGTAGTATAAAAAATAACAAAAACACTGTAGAAATAACAAAAAACATGAGTAACGTACATAAACCTAATAGCTTCAGTAACCGTATGAACAGTAGAAGCTATGTACCTATTAAGATGTCAGAGAGTAAGATCGAACTAGACAATAACGTTAATATGAACAGTAGTACACGTCTATCCATTGGAATCATTGTGTTAGGAGTGTTATTAGGTGTAGCTACAACAGCAGCTATCCTAAGTAGCCTATAGTATAAGAGAGTTCCTAGTATACACCGTAGAGTGAAAATACTAAAATAACCAAGAAAATAAAGACAAATAGAGATAAAGAGGTAGAGTAGTAAGAGGATCCTATAGAGCTCCAATGATCTAGAGCCAATCTATATATAGAAGTATAGTTATTCACTCAGTCTACCACGGGAAACTCCCTCATATATATATACATATAAGAGCTCGACCGTCGATAAGGAACTCAGATATAATAATAACATGAACAATACCATTAAGCCTCTAGGTAACGGCGACTTCGAAGTGCTAAAAGATGCACCCTCTACGGCGAAACAGGTAGTAAAAGATGCTCCCTCTACGGAGATTCTGGAATCGGGGAAGCCCAAATTCAGTAAAGACGATAAGGCAGCAAAGAAGTTGTTCCAGGATATTCAATTAGCCTATGATGCTCTGATCATGTCGAAGGTCGATACTCTGAGACCGGGCGTGGTTGTTACTAAAGAGCACACTGATAAGCAGGAGGCTCTCTATAATGATTATGATGATTTAGTTGATATGACAGTTAAGATAACTAAAGGGTTTGCCCCGGCTTTCTATACGGACCCACAGACATGTGATCTATTCGAGATGGGAGGCATTGACGTTAGGGGTATGACCTACAATGAGATGTGTGAGTTAGAAGGCTCGATGGCGTTTGGTGATTAGGAACTCTAGTATAATAATAGTATGACAACGTTACTTATTCAGGTTGCTATTAGCCTCACCCTCTCAGCACTCATTGTCTTTTCGTTTACTCTATGGTTGACTAAGCGTTCGTTGATGAAGCGCCAGGTGTACTTAGAGAGCTTTCTGGAGATTATCCCGCGTGATGCCGTCTCGCACTCAGACAGGAATGTAGTTGAACCTAAGCCCCGGGGCAGGCTAGACGTTAGAGTATCACAATGGATTCGATAAGCACCGGGCATAAGGAACTCTATTATAATTAGGTATGAAGGAAGTAAAAGAATGTTGGCAGTTGTTAGAAGAAGCACTTGAAGTCGCTCCCTCTCAAGATGTGAAGGATGCTATTGCAAATGTAATTGACCAACTCTAAAGGAACTCTAATATAATAAGATATGAAAGAAGTAAAAGTAGTAAGCTATAAAGAAGTTGGATTTGACTATAATGTATGTGATGAGATTTATGAGAATGGAACTGGAAAGGATGTTGAAGGTCGCTTTCTTGAGATCGGATTCTGGAAAGAAGTATTTGATTCAGCTCTAGAATTTGAAGACAACCCTCTCATCATCAAACATATTAATAAGATGGTTGCTAGTATCTTCAAATTAGATGATGAAGTATTAGTTGAGTTCTAATACAAACCAGCTCCCTCATAAGGAGCTTACCCACGGCGCGTAAAAGGAACACCGATATAATATAGTTATGAGAACAGCAACATATAAAGCAGTAGCATATGAACACTCAAATGGATCTAAAGGTTACCATATGGGTACTGGTGTTGCATTCAGTAACTCTATTAAGAGCGCCATCAAAGCAGCTAAGTATAGAGCATATGGTTCACTAGCTGAAGAAGAGAACAAAGCTGAGGATTGTGGAGTATCGATACTAGCTACAGTAGAGGTGTTCAGAGGAATAGAGAAGGTATACTTCGAATCGTATTAGGAACTCAGATATAATATAGGTATGACAAAGCTAGAAGAGATGATGGAAGCACATGAGGACGCTATCAAGATGTCTAAAGAATGGGACTGTTCATATGATGAGGCATTTAGGAAGGTATGGGATAGTGTCTGGTATGATGAAGAGGGAGAGGCTAGAGACAGACCATCCGAGAGAAAGGCACGCACTCTTCTCACGCCAGGGGTCTGAGAGACGAGCGGTGCCTCTGAGAGAACCCCCTCTCTAGAGACCCTTTGCGCTCCAGATTGTTAATATAGAAGCCGGTATCAAACCCGGGTCAGAGGCCATGGCAGCAAAATTTTTTCGCGTAATTTCCCAGTTGCTATATATACCCCTTCCTATAAGTACTAGTAACGCTCGGCGGTAGCATCTTCATTATTTCCTACACGCCGCGCGTTGCATCGAGCCTCTGGTACTATTATAAGACTTCTGAACTCCGAGTTTGGTAGCCTCTAGTACCGGAGGTTTATTATAGACAGCGCCGCAGGCCGGAATTATCTTACATTCACAGTATACACAGAGTATCAGAGTATTAGAATACTAGTATATTAGAACTACTATAATACACCTTGCAGGGTGGCTATTTAGAATACTAGATATAAGTACTATCGATAGCGGTTAATCCGTGCTCCGTACCTAGGTTCTTCTATAATTTTCTTTACCGGGTACGGAGCTGCCGCTTCATATGTAGCTGAAGTAGCGCTGCCGCTACGCCTACGGCGGTTTTGGTTTTTGCGCCTACGGCGGACTTCTCCTTCGGAGTCTTATTTCTTACAGAAGCCTTTCTTAAAGCCACATACGAACCTTGACCATAGGCAGCATGCGGTGTCACAGCTAGTTGTGCAGCAGGATGATCCTACGTAGCAGTACGAGCTCTTAGGTTGTGATGGAGATGGAGTAGGTATGATTACTGCACATATATCTTCCTCGCATGTACTAGCTGATGGTGAGCTACATATAATACAACATGTACTTGGTGATGAATGGCATGTTACTGTTGACGCGCTCGGCGATGAGCAATGTACTATTGATGGTGTTGCACTAGGCGATGGGCAGGATGTATTGCATACTATAGATGATGGGCAGGATGTATTACATGTGATTGTAGATGATGCGCATGATACATTACAGGCTACTGTTGGACAAGACGTATTACATACTATAGATGAGCTAGATGATGGGCAAGATGTATTGCATGTAACTACAGACGTGCTAGGAGAAGCACATGAGGTGTTACTTACTACGATTGATTCGGTAATACATGATACCTTACTCTCTTCGTACTCTAACTTAACTGCTTTGTTAGTACCAGCGAGTCCTAGATATACATTATCATCCTTTACTAAGGCTGCTGTTGAATAACCGGTACCTAAGCTCATTATACCTGAACCTTCTTTTATGTTAGCTGCTCCATTAATAAAGTCTTCTGTGTAATCTTTCCATTGTATCTCTAATGTTTCTGGATTAATTCTAAAGCATAGAGTATCAGCCCAGAATGCACTATACACCCAACCGTCAGGTGCTAGGAAGCCATGGAAGTTTTTATTCTTATTAGCTTTCTTAAGATAGTCTTCTGGAAGGTTAACCTCAACATAGCTATCATCAGCGCAGTTAATAACTAGTATACGCTTACCACATCTAGGAAGACAGAATACTTTATCTACAGCTTCTACATATATAGCTCCGATATACTTATGTGTCCATCCTGATACACCGGATGTTACTGGTGCTCCTTCTAGATACTTAAAGATACCATTCTTATCAATTTTAGCTACATTAGTACCTAATACCTGAGGCATATAGATCTCACCCTTCTTATCAGCAGCTGCTCCCCATATATGGTTACATGCTGGGAAACTATTACGTGCTGGCTTCTCTGGTGTGATTGTGTTTACTTCACCAGTTGCTGTATCTAATGTAATTATTTTTAAAGTCTTTGTATACGTTGGCATATAGATAATGCCATTGTTACCTTCTGCTCCAGAACGTATTTGTGGTATAGAGGGAAACTTCTCATCGTAAGTTAACTCTCCAGTCTCTCTATTCAGCTTCGGTATTGTAGTTGAGTAAGCTGGCATATAATATGTATAACCATCTGATGCATCTACTGTACCTATATAGCCTTTAGTCTCACACGGCTTTTTAACAATAGTATCTTTATTAGTATCTGTCTCAATTATTAAAGCAGTCTTATATCCTAATGAATGTATCTTACCAGAAGCATCTAATCCCATTGTTCTGGTCTTGGTAAGGTTACCTCCAACCTCATTTGTTAAATATTTAAACTTAGGCCATGCTGGTTGTTGTGAAGCACTCATAAAAATATTTAGTCTATATTAACATAATCGCAACATAAATACTTTTATGTCCGTACACCATGAGTGTGCACTACCTTAAGGACAACAGAAAGCCGTTATATTGAAGTCGTGTCCTTTATAACGGCTTTCTACTTGATTATATCTTAAGCTATATTATAATTAGATATGGCTAAGAAGATCAATAGTACTACTAGTAATAATAAAAAGAAAAGACGTCCAGGTGTAGTTGCAAAGACTCGTTCGTCTAACCATAAGCATTCTAAGAACTATCAAAAGAAGTATCGTGGTCAAGGTAAGACACGTTAATTAGCTTGTTAACATAAATATGTTAATGGAACCATTTTGTTATAGGGCTAAAGTTGTACGCGTTGTTGACGGGGATACAATTATATTAGATATCGATCTTGGATTTGATGTAGTATTACGCAATCAAAGTGTAAGGTTATATAAGGTTGATACCCCAGAGTGTAGAACTAGAAACTTAAAAGAGAAAGCAGCTGGTAAGCTAGCAAAGAAGGTAGTTGATGGCTTTGTAGCTGTTGGTGATAGCGTTGTAGTTAAAACTAAACTCGACGGTAAGGGTAAGTTTGGTAGATTGCTAGGTATAGTAGTCACGTCAGATGATCATAATATCAATGAATATTTAATTGAACATAATTATGCTGTTGAATACTACGGTCAGTCAAAGATGGAAGTAGCGTCTAAGCACGAAGAAAACTACAAGCGACTTGTTGAGAGGTCTGAGTTAGTAGACCAGCACTATGTAAAGTAAAATAATTAAAATGGTTTATAGTAGACAACGTAAGTATATTTGTAATTTTATCTATACGATAGGTTGCATACTGATACTAATTGGATGCGCAAACCAAGAGATTACTAGACCATTAGTTAAAACAGCTAAAGTTGAAGGTAAACGTTATGCAAAAGAAGTTGATGCTCAATCTCCTTTTAAAACAGTTGAGATACCATGGATCGAAGCTGGTGAGCTAATTAAAGAACGAAACCCTTCTTTCATTACTGCTAGCACAAATTATTCTGAAGCTCTCATAGGAAAGCCATTAGTTGGTGAGTTAACTCGAGAAGTTAAAACTACAGTTGCAGAATCGATTGGTTCGATATTTGATATTGATACTTTAGTATCTTCTCTTAAGAAACCAAGTTTTGAGATACCTAAACAGATTGCTTCTATAAGTAGGTTAAAGGATGTTACTCATGAGGTTAAAACAGATGCATGGGAGGATGCTGGTAAATCAGTTGAGGCAGAGCTAGAAATGCGAAAGGTTGAGGTACAGCTGCATCGACTTATGAGGACTGGTGAGTTAATTGATAGGGAGATGACAAATGCATCACGTATTCCTAGACTAGATCCAGATGCTGATCCAAATCCTGATCCAAAGTTTCCTGGTGCATTAGCAGCTTGGCAAGCATCTTTGAAAGCAGAACGCTCTAATTGGCTGAAGGAGGTGCGAAATCTTTTTGATGCTGAATATCATGATGTCCGTTTTATTCCAGATGATTCAGGATTACCTACATATCGTAATGCAAATAATCCTAATCTCGGTAAATGGAAACGTTGGTGTCATCTAGGTCGTTCGAAAGAATTAATTAGTCAGCTTACTAAGAATCATAAAGAGAATAAGCCTACACTACCCGGAACTGCTTTTGTTTCTAAGTCAATAAAACAAATGGTCAATCTGGATACTACTCCAAAACTAATTGTTAGAGAGACTGATTCTATTCGTCAAGAAGTGCGCGCACTAATTCAAAGCTGGCGAAGTATGAAAGAGACGCAAGAGCAAGCTGACTTATTAGAAGAATTAAGTGGTAATCTACCTATACAGACACAAGGAGAGATTAAAGCTAGACAAAAAATATTTCAATTAAGAAAGGCTGAGATCCAATATGTTAGTGTAGTTTGGTTACTAGATGAAGATTGCTGGCAAAATTCTTAAGAAAAATATATATTAGCCTTGATCAGCAGCTAAATCTTTAGCATAAGCTAATCTCTTATCAGTATGTGGAGTTCCAGCTTTCTCATACTTTCTTAAGAATATCATAGTTGCATCACCGACATTCTTTGAATTGTTAAGCATTACTTTTACTTTTTTATACTCAGGATGAACTCTCATCTCTTTGAGTATAAAATCTATCTGAGTATCTAGATCAGTCCAACTAGTACCTCTGTCTTCTGCAAACTTAACCAAGTTAATTCTATCAGTATCAAAACGGCCACCCTTCTCCCATTGAGCTAATCCTCTACCCGGCCCACCACCATGCTGTTTAATTGATGGATCAAGATTAGATTCTGCTTGAAGATTAGCAACTATACCAATAGCAGCTGTATTAGTTAAGCCTCCTTTAACTAATCTATCTATAATATAATGTGGTGATCCTTTTGCAGCTACTTTGGCTACAGGTGCCTGCATACGTTTTATTAGCTCATCTGCTACAGCATCGAACTTAGGAGATTCGATCATATCATCTGCTTTCTTAACAGCTTGTATCTTTTGCTCAATAGGTGTAGGATCTTCTTTAAGCTTATCGAGGATATAATCTGTCTCATACGCAGTAGCACCTAAGGATAGTAAAGTCATTAAGACTTCTTTAAAACCTTCATCAAACTGCTCTGTCATCTTATATATTTATCTAGTATTAATAAAAAAGCCGTACAAAGTACGGCTTTGTTTTATTTAGCGAATAGCTTTCTTTCTAGATCTCTATAGCGCTTATCTGAATGCCAGATTTCATCTTGCTGTACGTTATATACTCCTTCTTCAGTCTGAACCTTTGTCCCCGCCTTCAAGCTTAAAGAAGAGGCTTGATAAATGTTCAGAGTATTCGTTTTCGGAGAGGAGCTCTGACTGCAAGAAGTCAGCCCTATCAGTAGCAGCGTTAGAACGCTGGCTGCGAAGTTCTTCGATTTCATTGATTAATTTTGTTCTACGTTCACGTGACTCCCGCATCTTATCAAAGTATAAGCTTTTATTACGTAATTGAAAGTACGCACTAGCAGCTGTAACTAGAGATTTAAGGAGGCCAACCATTATTTCTTCTTAGCAGCCTCTTTAGCAGCTGCTTTCTCTTTAGCTTTACCAATATTAAGAGCGAGCAAGTCGATAATCTTATATGCTTTGGCTAAAAATGTACCCTCCTTAGGTGTAGGAGTAAGTGCTGCGATAGATGATGCGAGAACAACAGCTGCTGCTACTACTCCGAACCATGGCTGATCTTGTACAAATTGTATAATAAATTCCATAACATAAATATTTATGCTTCTAACACTGGAAACCTACGCTAAACTCCATAAATAAATTCATGACCTTAAAAGATCTAACAAAGAAAATTCAACGCTTGACCGGAGCAACCGCTGATGGTATATATGGCAAAAATACTGCGCATGCAATTATTGATGCTCTAGAGAATGGAGCTAGTTCGTCTAAGAAGAAACCTACCACAAAAAAGGTTGATGGTAAGTTTGAAGAGCGTGTTCGACCAACCCCTAATAAAAGTTCTTCTAAGATTAAACCGGAGGGTGTTGTACTACACCATTCATACGGATCATACGCAGGTGGTGTTAGTTGGATTCTAAATGATACATCAAATGTATCTTACCATGTATTGATCGATACAGACGGTAGTCGGACTATTTTTGCAGATGATAATGAGCGTGCATGGCATGCCGGTAAGTCATCGTTTAATGGTCGTGGTGGTTGTAACGGATTTATGCTTGGTGTAGCATTTACTAACGATACTAACTCAAGAGAGCTTACTGATGAAGAGGTTGCCTCTGCTGTTGAGTATATGGTTCCACGCTTTGAGAAATGGGGATGGCCTGAAGATCTTTCTACCATTACAACTCACCGTGAAGTATCACCAGGACGTAAGACAGATCCTGATATAAGAGCTGAGACTAAAGTACTCGATGCTCTTAAAGCACATTTTAACAAATAATATTATGATAAAGAGAGAGACAGAAAATAAAGTTCGGGTATGTTGTGGTAAAAAAGGCTGCCCTACAGTAGAGAAGCTTGACGAAGATAGCTATAAGGTAACTGATGATGATGGTAATACTATCATTGTTAAGAAAGAAGAACTACAATTAATGGGAGATGCTGTTCGTACTATTAACGAAGATCAGCAACTACTGAACGGGTAATGGCTGATAAGGAGAATAAAAATCCAGAAAACGTAGAAGGTAAATTTTACGTTGATGAGGACTGTATAGATTGCGATCTTTGCCGTGAGCAAGCACCAGATAACTTTCAAAGAGATGATGATGAAGGTTACTCTTATGTATACAAGCAACCAGAAAATGAAGAAGAATATGCGCTATGTCTAGATGCATTAGAAGGTTGCCCTGTCGAAGCTATAGGTGACGATGGATAGTTTGTTACTATTAACATTTGCAGCATATGGATTGTGTCATATTTTAATGTATGGCACAATCTTAAATGCTCCACGTAAATGGCTAACAACTCGCTATAAATTTTTTGATGAGCTTTTAAAGTGCGCTTTATGTACAGGCTTCTGGTGTGGTCTAATAATAAAGCCTAATATTATATTTGCATTATATAGTGCAGCAATTTGCTATATATTACACCTCATTATAGAGATACTGGTTAATAAAGCTTACCCAGATTAATCCTCTTCTTTATGTAGCTCTTCTTTTATAAACTTTCTAAGATCTGCTAGCATTAAGAGAGCGTATGTCATACCTTTACCTTCTGCATCATCCATTAGTTCTGCTATTTTGTGCAATATTGGATTTTCTTCTTCGTCAGCAATAACCGCTGTAATACCACTACCGGTCAATCCCATCTCATAAGGTCTAGGCGCACTACCTGCATATGCACCTGGTAATGAACCCTTTCTATATGATGGTTGTCCTTGAGCAGGAGAATATTGACCATTAGAAACAGCTTCAAAGCTCTCGTAAATAGTGGCAAGGTCTTCTGTATAATGACTCATCTATATTATTTAATTGATTATGCTTAAATAGCACTTATAATAAGGTATGGAAAAACGCAAAGTTGAATATGAAACTATCGACTTTCTTTCTAAAGCTCTTGCTCTACGCTTTAAATTGAACGGTCGTACCTTTACACATGTTATTGGAGTCTCACGAGGTGGATTGCTACCTGCAAAAATTATATCATACATTCTAGATGCACAGTTATTAACATTTGGTGTATCATCTTATAAAGGAAATAAACAAACAGATGATATGATTGTTACACAAAATATTGACTTTGATGCTTTACCAGAAGATTCGCGTATTTTAGTTGTTGATGATAAGGTTGACACTGGTAATACTATTAACTTTATGCGTAAGACAATAGGTGATCGATTTGATTATGTTAGATATGCAGCGATCTTCGCAGAAAAGAGAGCTACAAAAAAAGTTGATCACTACGGAGTTGTATTATCTGACCATACTTGGATTGATTTTCCCTGGGAGTAGATTAAAATATAATACATTGAAATGAGTTCTCGTAAAATAGTATGCGCAGTATCCGGTAAAGCTTATACCTTTGCAAAGGATTACTTTGATAAGAAGGTATCAGAGTATGGAGATGAAGATAGTTTAAAGAAATACTTTATAACTCGTAAGGTTAAAGGTTATTTAAATAAAGGATACTCTGTTCAAGAGATTAGAAATATATTAACTACTGATGATGAATCGCTACCAGGACCTGATTCACAAGACATGAAAGACATGATTGAGTTCCATAAAATACGCAATACGGGTACTAGGAAGAAACTTTCAAATACTTTGAACTTTGCTACACATAAATCCGATCCAGCAGTGGCTGCGTTCATAAATACTTTAAGCCAATATGAAGAATAACAATAAGTTTATCGCAAGGTTGGGTCGTAATAATACTATACGTATTTTTGAGGCTACAACAGGTCGTTTAATGAGAGAAATCCTCGTGAGCGGTAAGGTGTGCGATAATCCGGTCTGTGTGGAGGCCAAAGTAAGTGTAGAGATGATCTCTGAAGGAAAGAAATATAAAGCAGTCTATAACCTACCTAACGGCAGTTTGCAGTCTAAAGAGCTTGTATAATAATCTTATTAAATATATTTAACTAAGAAAGATTACATTATAATGTCAATTTTCGAGGAACAACTGTCTCGCAAGCCTAACCATTATCCATGGACAGAGCAATTTATTGAGTCTATGCATAATGGATTCTGGACTGATAAAGAGTTTTCTTTTACATCTGACGTTCAGCAATTTAAGACTGAATTAGATGATCAGCAGAGAGAAATTATCGTGAGAGTATTATCTGCTATTGGTCAAATTGAAGTAGCTGTAAAGAGCTTCTGGGCTAGATTAGGTGAGAACCTACCACATCCAGCACTTCAGGATCTTGGCTATGTTATGGCTAATACTGAAGTTATTCATAACAATGCTTATGAAAGGCTTCTTACTGTACTTGATATGGAGGATATATTTGAGGAAAATCTTAAACTAGATTTTATTCAAGGACGTGTTAATTATCTGCGTAAGTATACTCATAAATTTTATAGCAGCTCTAAAAAGCAGTACTTATATGCTTTAACCTTATTTACTTTGTTTGTTGAGAACGTATCACTATTCTCTCAATTCTATGTTATTAACTGGTTTGCTAGGTATAAGAATGTTTTAAAAGATACAGACCAGCAAGTAAAATATACTCGTAATGAAGAGAACATTCACGCACTCGTAGGTATAAAGATTATTAATACTATACGTAATGAGATGCCTGAACTTTTCGATGAAGAGTTAGAAGAGCGTATTAGAGGTGAAGCTGTTGAAGCATTTAATTCGGAAGCTAAGATTGTTGATTGGATGATTAACGGTATTAAAGAGCCAGGTTTAGATGCACCTACTGTAAAGGAGTTTATTAAGAATAGAATTAATGCATCTCTTGAGCAAATAGGATTTAAACCAGTCTTTGAAATTGATCATAATCTCTTAGAGTCTACTATGTGGTTTGAAGAAGAACTACTGGGTAACAATATGACCGATTTCTTTCACTCTCGACCTGTTGAGTATTCTAAAAAGAGTCAATCTTTTGACGAAGATGACTTGTTTTAATTAAAACATAGTATACAATAGTATAGTAACATGAGTGACATTTATTGGCTTAACGACGACTCTCGTAAGTTTCTCGAAAGAGGCTACTTACTTCCTGGTGAGACACCTGAACAACGTATTATAGATATTGCGACTAAAGCGCAAGAGTATCTTGGTATTGAAGGCTGGGCTGATAAATTTACCGACTACATGCATAGAGGATTTTACTCTCTCTCATCACCTATATGGTCTAACTTTGGAAGAGATCGTGGTCTACCTATCTCTTGCTTTGGTTCTTATATTCCTGATGATATGGAAAAAATTCTAGGTAAGGTTGCTGAAGTTGGCACTATGTCTAAGGTGGGTGGAGGTACTTCTGCTTACTTTGGTGATGTACGACCTCGAGGTGCAGAGATCTCAACTGGCGGTACATCTACAGGTGTTCATCATCAGTTGACTGTTTTTGATGCTCTAACTAATTATATCTCGCAGAGTAATGTTCGTAGAGGTTCTTTTGCTGCTTATCTTCCCATCGATCATGGCGATATCGAAGAGTTTTTAGGTATTCGTGGAGAGGGTAACTCTATTCAAGATCTATCTATTGGTGTTACAGTAAGTGATGAGTGGATGGAATCGATGATCTCAGGCGATAAGCAAAAACGTGGTATCTGGGGTAAGGTTATTAAAAAGCGTTACGAGTCGGGATATCCTTATATCTTCTTCTCTGATAATGCTAATAATCAAGCACCGCAAGTATATAAGGATAAGAACAAACGTATTAATGCTTCTAACCTTTGTACAGAGATCTTCTTATCTACAGAAGATGATGAGTCATTTGTTTGTGATTTATCCTC
>WLWF01000755.1_pt1 | contig 30144 bp, 26 predicted proteins | sample 6718331 | NCBI WGS metagenome assembly WLWF01 (sample SAMN12718692, study PRJNA515312) | sponge metagenome | isolation source: marine sponge | host: Mycale hentscheli | place: New Zealand: South Island, Marlborough, Capsize Point | collected 2003-05-01 | reverse complement strand
TTTCATTAATCCTTTCTTTACCTCTAAGGTTACCAAGGGTATCTTTTGAATTATATTGCATAAGATGTTTCATCTTTTGCATATCTTCATTCATAAGAACTTTATCGGAAGCCTTAAGGATAATTGCACTACCCTCAGTAATATTTCCTTCCCATCTTATTTCATACTTTTCATTACCATCAGTCATTTGAAAGGTTTTATTGTCAACCTTATATGATTCTGGTATTAATCTTAATGCGTTTTCTACACCAGTAAATGGAGTTTTAAATCTAAGTCTTTTCATTTTTACTTGTTTTTTGTTTTCACTTATTGCAAAATTTGGTTTCTTTGGTTTACCTAATGGAATTGACACATCACCCATACCATTCCACTTTTCTGCTTCAGCATCAGATTTTTTCTGTCTGCTTTTTATTCTATCAATTAAGTTCTTACCAAATTCTGGACCAGTGAATCCAGCTTGGTCAGCTGTAACAACATTACCAAGTGGGGTTCCGTCAGCATCAACATTTGCGTTACCCATTTCTGCTGAACCAGCTATTGCTTTTTCTGCTCTGTCTTTAAATCTTTCGTCTGGGTCATTCATGTATCTAAGCATTTCTTGTCCATTCAATATTTCATATTCATTATGATATTCATCGGAATCTTTATCATATGAATATTTCATAACAGAGTCTGAGTTTTCTTTTTCCGTATCACTCAATGGCTTATAATAATCATCCATTTTTTTACCAAACTCTTTGTAGTAATCTTGGTTTTCCTTACCGTCTTGTTTATGGATGCCCATGGTTATATTTAATCCAACGGGAATCGCTTCTTCTTGGATTATATTTTCTATTTGTTTTTTCGTTAAATTTATTTTTTTCATTTGATAGGTTTTTACATTATATAAATATAAGTAATTATATAAAAAATTTAAGGGTTATATCCGTCTTTATTTCCCATAAAGAACCATCTTAGCGATAAGTATCTAGGTTTACTATCAGTAATAGCGCTTCCAGTCATTTCAAGATTAGGTCCACTATCAACAATTCGTTGTATTTGAGCTGTTCCCAAAGCATTATTAAAATATCTAAGATCAGACATATATCCAGAGAATCCTCCATTCATAGATGTGTATACATCACCATAATTTTGTTTAGGGACTCCTTTCATAATAAGTCGTTTGGCTAATTTACCATTAATAAAAACATCTAATTGATGATTTTCAACTCTAATTTGAACACAGATCCACTTATTGATAGGAATATTGTCAATAACGAGTTTTTCTTCAATATTATTAAATGTATTCATAACTACTACTAAAGCATTTGTATTGGGTGCAATATATAATCCAGGAGCGTTATTAGGATGATTCATACCGATAGGAGCAGTGGTGTAATTAATATTGTCATTACCTTTATGGAATACATGTTTATATTGACCTTGTTGGTATACTAAATCATCTATAAACATCCAAACCGAATAAGTAAATTCAATACCTTCTTGTTGATTATCGGATCTCATAAGAGTAACAGACGATTTATCGTTTGGGTCTTGTGGTATAACTTGCATAGTTTTTGCATCAACCATACCGCTAAATAAGTATGGTGATTTGTTAAAAGAGAAAACCCATGCTAAAAATTGAGCACTAAATCTAAGTGCAACAACAAAAACTACTAAAACTAATAATAGAAAGGCGACTTTTGCTACTAAACTATTTGATTCTAAAAATTCTTTGGTTCCACTAATTGCTTTATTATTTTTAAAACTATCAAAAGAACCAGCACCAGATGACATTGTTCCGAATTCAGACATATCTATATATTATACATAAGAAATTTAGATATGAAATTATATTTCAAGACTTCCTTGTTCTTCTCCATCTTTTAAGAACTCGACCTTTACACTATATGGGAAATCCATTCCAGTCCCACCATAACCAGAGCGGTAAATATTATATGCTTGTTGAGGGTTAAGAGCATCTCCGTAATAATGAATATTGGCTGTGTATCCAGAGAATCCTCCTAGAGGAGTAACAAATACGGGTGCATTATTAGCAACTTTAGCTACACCGGGTAAAACGCATGTACGAACTAACTTACCGTCAATATATACATCTAAAGTTCTTCCATAAAGACTAACAATAACATTGACCCATTTTTGAATAGGAACATTTGCTACATTACATTTATGTGTAGAAGCAGTATTGGATTGAGAACTAGGATATACAGTAGTTTCAACTGTAATATTATTCTCAATTGCGCCTAAAACAATAGAAGGGCCAGGTTTAAGATCAGCATCTAATCTTCCTAAAATAATCTTAGGTTCACCATATCTGTAGCTCCAGTCATCTATATAGAACCAAGTAGAATAAGCAAAATTAGAAGCATTAGAATCTTCTAAATCATCTGCATTGATTTTTGTAACTTTCTTTGCGTCTTTAAGACCATCAATTTTGGTTGCATCTCCCATAAACCATCTAATAAGTAATATAAGCAAGAGAAGGACAACTACGCCTATGATAATATTCTTGACATTTACCATCTTTAATATATTATAATGTTAGAAATTTTCTAAATTATGGGTGGATTTAAATTATTAACAGAATTGTATAAGGTATTTATTTTACCCCTAGATATATTGTCATTGAAATAAGTAACATTACATATACCGCCGTGAATTCCATCTATTTGTCCGCAGGTCAATTGAGTATTGTCGTTATATGGAATTACGCCAGGATTAGTGGAAACTAATATATTATTTATAAAAACATCAGTTGTTTTACCGTCATAATTAATAACAATATGATTCCATTTTTGTAATTTAAAATCTAGTGATTCATATAAAATATATTGTGTTTTATCTTGCAGTTCAACCATTATTTTTAATTTATTTTTTAACATGTTAAACAAGATATTTGGTTTATTACCTATATTTAATAAGGAAGTAAATTCATCGTAATTAGAATTAGTTTCTGGAGGAAACGAGTCTAAATATATCCAAGATGAAATAGCATATTTATACTGAAATTTATCATCCTTGAAATTAACATCCTTAAATGTACCAAGATTTGTTTCATTACTGATGCTAATAGGTTCAGATAATAATTGTTTTGCATTATGATACAATACTTTATCCATTATTATAGGAAATATAATGTAAAATGCAATTAATAGTAATTCCAATAAAAATATAATGACTATTGGTTTAGTTGTAATTTGATATTGATATTTAATATATTCGCTTAAATCTATAATTAAGCAAGGGATATAAGTTATTATTTTCATTAATAGACCAAACCAGGATGCTTTCTTGTCTTTTGGTTCGCCACCAGTTACTCCGAAAAATTTCATAGCGAGAGATATTAATCCAAAAAATATTACAATATTAATTCCAAATAAGAAATACTTTGTAAAGTCAGAAAACTCAGCTGATAAATTGAATACAAAATATATTATACCTATCATTATTAATATACTTACCATACTAGTTGCTAGTTTACCGAAGAAACTTAATGTAGAAGCATCACTTTCATTCTCATATAATTGTTTTTTCTTTTCATAAAAAAAATAACCCATTACAATTAAAAATGCACCTAACATAGCGATAAATATACTTAGGCCTCCATTATCAGGATTAATTATTTCTAGTGGATTTTTAGTAAAGATAATATTTATAATTATAATATATATCATGAGAGCTAATAAGAAACCAAATTCTGGTTTATGTAGTTTAATGTAACCAATACCAAAAAACATAAACATAGTGTAAGCATAAGTAATATAGTTTTTAAGTTTTTCTGTAAATGTTTTTCCACTGGTATTAAATATAGGTGGGTCCTTTTTTTCAGCTTGAGATATTTGTTCAGTAATATTTAATGTTTTTTTACTTGTAGCCATTAATAAATCATTAGAAATAAATTAGAGATTTTCCATCGCCGTTTTTTTTCCATGACAATCTCTACACAAAGCTACTAAATTATCAACATGATTTGATCCACCATGTTCTAATCTTATTTTATGATCTACTTCAAACCATCCAGGTAATTGTTGCTTACAATGACCACATTTCCAACTTTGATCAGCAGCTACGAATTTTTTCTTAGTTTCACTAACACATCGTTTTGTTCCTGTTTTACCTGATTCCATTATTCTATTAACTTGATGTTGTTCATTAGAAGGCATAAATGGTGTTTGATTTGTGAAATCAGTAAATGGTGTGAATATATCTAAAGGTGATTTGGACGAAGGCATGTGTTTAATTATATTAGTTGCTTGTTGAACCAATGATTGTGATTCATTTGGATTTTTCTTTATAAATAAATACATACTTAAACCTGCAAATGCAAATCCAATCATTTTGAAATATTTCTGCCATGATTGAATTAATTTGATATAATTGCCGTCGTAGTAAGTATTTGCTATAAAAAATCCAGTTATTGCTAAAATTAATAGTTCTAGTTTCATATAATATTAATAAAGGTTTTTTTATTCATATTATAGTTTAGTTGTTTTACTAACAACAGCATTTAAATCCACTTCAAGTTTAGACTTGGATCTAGAATTGGATCTGGATCTGGATCTAGATTTAGATTTTGATCTGAATTTTGATCTTGACCTAGTATGCTTACTAGTGTGTTGCGATAATGGTTTTGCTGAATATTTAACATTACTTCTTAAAAATTTAGAGAGATCTTTTATATCAGCAATCAATTTATTTAAGTTTATTTTATCAGCACCGTTAGAGAATATATGTTCTACAATAACTGTTCTAATACGGTTTAGATATATTTTTTTAACTGATTCTGGTAAATCTATGTTTTCAAATTTTACCTCGAAAAAATTATAATAAACTGTCATTAATCCAAAAATATCACTATTAAATAAATAGGCATTCATAAAATATTTATCTCTATTAAATTCTAATTTATCATTTGTATATCTTACTAATATATCGGTTATATAATTTGATAAATAATACAAATAATACCCATATTCAATTAAATCATCTCTTTTTGTTTCAGATAAAAATGTTTCTTCACTTATACTTGGTTTAAAAAGTATATTAAAAATTTCAACATTATCATCATAATATCCATAATATCTGGCTAATTTAATTAAATATTCATTTATTACATAATTTCTAATGTTCATTCTATTAAATATAATAGTTTTATCCTTGACAGATTGTAAAAATATATCATAGTTTAATTTAAATTCATCAGAGAGAAGCATAGATGAAAATGGTGTATTAAATTGAAGGGGTCTATTCATTATTTCCTTGGGTATTTTATTATTATTTACTACACCAGACAAGCCCCAATCAATTACACGAATATTCTTATGAGAATCAACCATAATATTTCTGTCTTTTAAATCATTATGTATAACACCCGCTTCATTCATAGGTCGAATACCATTTTTTAATAATTTGACAATTAGGTCATTTAATAAAAAAATTTTGTCTTTACTAATGCTATTATCAACAACCAGCCAATCTTTTAAATCAATACCCGCATCTTGCATATTTAAAATAGTTAAGTCATTGAGCTTACTATTCACATTTTTCTCATTAATATTATGTCTTGTTAATGCATAACATTTTTCATCGAATTTATCGAGATCATCACTAGTTAATTTATCAGGAGTACACATTTCAATATCTAACAAATAATAGTCATTATAATGTTTAATAGATTTTAATCGTTGCTTAATATTATTAATTTCCTGCATTTCTTGGAGTCCATTATCTTTAATAGACATTTTACTGACACCATTAATTCTAGATTTTTTTGTTTTACATTTTAACGCAGGTTTAAATATACATCCAAAACCCCCAGATGCAATTGCTTCACCACCTAATCTACTTCTAGATTTATTATACTTTTTAATAGTTCTTTTATTTTTCATGAATAATACTTATATTGTAGAGAGAATTATTTTTTATATAAATAATAACTACCTAAAAGTAATATTATAGTTACACCCCCAAATAATAATTTTTTTCTATATTTAACCTGTTCGCGTATAATAATTTCCTTTGGTTTATATAATTCATAATATATGTCTAATGCTTCAGTTAATGTTTTTTCGTCCTTTCCTATTTCGATATTAATTTTATTATGAATGAAATGAACCCATTTTAAAAAAGAATCTTTTCCTTCTAAATACGGCGATACTGGATATTTGTCGATTAATGCACTAAAATTATTACCAATTTTAGGATGAGGTATAAAAAGTGGTAAATTAATTATAAAATCATAATATTTTTTTTTGGTAGTTTCATTGGCTTTAAGTGGGTATGACACAGCTAATGTCATTAAAAAAAACCAATAATGTGGACCCCATACTTCTGGATCAAAAGATTTTTCTGTCATTAAAATGAAACAATATAAAAAGATAACTAAATAAACATATAACGAACTATGAATAATAATAAATCATTTAACTTTTGTAATAATTGTGGTAAAACAGGACATGCATTTCATAATTGTAAACATCCAATTACAAGTATAGGGATAATTGTGTTTAGAATGTTTGAAAATAATTTACAATATTTATTAATTAGACGAAAACATAGTCTAGGCTTTGTAGAATTTATGAGAGGAAAATATCCCATAAATAATTATGAATATTTGATAAATATTTTTAATGAGATGTCAAATAGCGAAAAAGAATTAATAAAAGTATCTACATTTGATGAATTGTGGAAATATTTATGGGGAGAACAGGTTGGTATTCAATATAGAGGAGAAGAAAAAATATCTAAAGAAAAATTTGACTTATTAAAGGAAGGTATTGAAAATAGAGAATCATATGATTTAGAAAAAATTATTAATACAAGTGATAGTACATGGGACGAAACTGAATGGGGATTTCCTAAAGGAAGACGCAACTATCAAGAAAAAGATTTAAATTGTGCATTGCGAGAATTTGAAGAAGAAACCGGATATTTACGTTCTAATGTGAAACTAATTCAAAATATTATTCCATATGAAGAGATATTTACAGGATCTAATATGAAATCATACAAACATAAATATTTTTTAGGCTATATTGATTCTAATATTAAAATTAGTAATAATTATCAAGAAACTGAAATAAGTGATTTACAATGGTTTTCGATAGATGACTGTTTAAAGAAGATCAGACCTTATAATTTAGAAAAAATAACCATTTTAAATAATGTGAATAATGTATTACAGCGATATAGATTATATTGATAATATATAAGTATTATGGAAAAAACAAAAAAGAAACCTAGGAAGTTAAATATTACAAGGAATATTCCAGAATTAACCGAAGACAATATTGAAACAGTTTTTAATGATGAATTTGAAAAGATTGATTTTTTACAAGATGACAAATCTTATAATACTTTTTTAAATAAAAAGGAATTATTATCTAGAAAAATCATATCTGATAATGAAGGTACATATGACTCTTTATATCCATCATTAGATGATCCAGCATTTAATATTAAAATTTCTCAAAAAAAAGAGTTTAATGACAATAAGTATGATGGTACTATTTATGATATTGAAGAACAGGCTAATAAATTATGTCAATCTGATTTTGAATTAGCACCACATCAAATATTTGTTAGAAATTTTTTAAGTTTTCAGACACCATATAATAGCCTTCTATTATACCATGGTTTAGGAACTGGTAAAACATGTAGTGCAATTAGTGTATCTGAAGAAATGAGAACATACTTAAAACAATTAGGTATTACACAACGCATAATTGTTGTTGCATCCCCCAATGTTCAAGATAATTTTAAATTACAGCTATTTGATGATAGGAAATTAAAATTAGTTGATGGCTTATGGAATTTAACAGCTTGTACTGGAAACAAATATTTAAAGGAAATTAATCCTATGAATATGAAAGGATTAAGTAGAGAGAAAGTAATTAAACAAATAAATCGTATCATTAACAATGCATATTTATTTTTAGGATATATTGAATTCGCAAATTATATTGTTAAAAAATCAACAGATGATGGTAAAGAATTAAGTAAAAAGGAAATGGTAAAAAAATTAAAAAAAAATTTTAACAATCGATTAATTATTATTGATGAGGTTCATAATATTAGAATTGGTGATGAAAAACAAGATAAACGAATTACAAACGAATTATTTAAATTAGTGAAATATGTTGACAATTTAAGGTTGTTATTTCTCTCTGCAACACCGATGTATAACAGCTATAAGGAAATTGTTTGGTTATTGAATGTAATGAATATGAATGACCGTAGATCTACAATCGAATTATCTGATATTTTCGATAAGGATGGTAATCTACTTATTGCTCCCGATGGAACAAATATTGGTGAAGAAATAATTAGAAGAAAGGCTACAGGATATGTATCATTTGTAAGGGGTGAAAATCCATATACATTTCCATATAGAATATTCCCTTCCTTATTTTCTCTCAAAAATACATTTAAGGAATTAACTTATCCAAGAAAACAATTAAACGGAAAAGCTATTATACAACCATTGGAACATTTAGATGTTTATGTTAATATTTGTGGTTCATATCAAGAAAAGGGATATGAATATATACTGAATGAAATAAAAGATAAGTCGAAAAAAAATAAAGATGGTACATCTATATTTGACTCACTTGATTCATTTGGATATACCGTACTTCAAAAACCTCTTCAAGCATTAAATATGGTATACCCTAATTCTGATTTCGATGATGGTAAGAAAGTGGATGGGAAAATATTATTAGGAAGCGAAGGTTTGCGAAAAACTATGAAATATACTGAAACAACTAATCCACCTACTAGAAAGAACTTTGAATATAAATCTGAAAAATATGGGCGAATATTTTCTCCTGATAAAATTGGAGATTACAGTGCAAAGATTAAGGGCATTGTTGACAATATTCTCAATTCGACTGGTATAGTATTAGTATATAGTCAATTTATTGATGGTGGTTTAATTCCTATAGCATTAGCATTAGAAGAAATTGGATTTAGACGATTTGGTACAAAAACACCTAATTTATTTAAAACACCGCCAGTTGATGTTATAGATTCGGAAACATTAGTATCTAAGAGCAATATGAAAAATCCCGAAAATTTCAAACCAGCAACATATACAATGATTACTGGTGATAAAGCTTTATCGCCTGATAAGGTATTTGATTTAAAAAATTTAACTGATGAAAATAATAAAAACGGTGAAAAAATCAAAGTAGTGTTAATTTCTATGACTGGTTCAGAAGGTATTGATTATAAAAATTTAAGACAAGTTCATATATTAGAGCCTTGGTATAATTTAAGTCTAATAGAACAAATTATTGGAAGAGCCGTTAGAACATGCAGTCACAAATTATTGCCTTTTAAACAACGCAATGTGGAAATATTTTTATATGGAACATTATTTGATAATAATGATGATGAAGCAGTGGATCTATATATTTATAGATTAGCAGAAATGAAAGCTGTGCAAATTGGTCGGGTTAGTAGAATATTAAAAGAATCATCAGTTGATTGTATTTTAAATATTGATCAAACAAACTTTACTGAAGAAAGTATGAATACTATTGTAAAACAAGAATTATCTAATCGCATTGTTATAGATTTTCCAATTGGTGATAAACCAAATACAGTTTCATGTGATTACATGGAAACATGTAATTTTAAATGCAAGCCATATAAAAAAATAGAAGAAAGTGATATAAAATTGGATACATACGATGAATCATTTATATTAATAAATACTGATAAGATTATACAACGCATTCGTGATTTATTTAAGAAACGATTCTTTTTCAAAAAAGAGATATTAATTAGTGAAATAAATGTTGTAAAAGATTATCCATTAGTGCAAATTAATGCTGCATTGGAAATATTAATTACAGATCAGAACGAATTTATATCCGATAGATTCGGTAGATTAGGACATTTAGTAAATATTGAGCAATATTATCTATTTCAACCGATAGAATTGAATAATGAACGCATCAGTGTATTTGATAGAAGAAATCCTATCGACTATAAACATGAAGAAGTATCATTTCCACTTATAGAATATGAAAAACCATTAGAAATAAAACAAAATATTGTTGATGGTTCAGATGATACTAGAAAACCTAGAGAAATTGTTGATATATTGGACCAAATTAAAATTTCTAACGAAAAAATAAATTCAGTTGAAAGAGGAGAGGATAATTGGTATAAGTATGCCGCAATGTTACATCATACCAAATATTTAGAAACAAACTTCAATATTAACAGTGAGTTATATAAAAAGTTTATAGTTGAACATATTTTGGAATATTTAACATTTGATAAAACATTAATAGTATTAAATTATATATTCTTTACTGAAAACTTAAATGCCGATGAAACTAGATTAAAATCATATTATCAATCTCGCATAATGACAAATAAAGACATTAATGGTATTATTATTCCAAAAAACAATAAACAAGTATTAATTGTTAAAGATGATAAAGAATGGAAAATAGGAGAGCAAGAAGATTATATTGATTTAAAAGATAATTTAAAAGATCTTATTATATCAATTAGCGAATTTAATAAATATGTCGGGTTTGTTGGGTCTTTTAAAAATGAATATAATATTTTTAAAGTGAAAAATATGGAGGATAAACGTAGTAAAGGAGCTAGATGTGATCAATCAGGTAAATCTGATTCATTGAAATTATTAAATAATATATTATCTTCTTCGAATAAATATACTTCTGAAAATACAAAGGGTAGAAACAAAACAGAATTCTGTATTATGCAAGAATTTGTATTAAGATATTATGAATCAATAAAACAGGATAATAAGAAATGGTTTGTATCACCAGATGAAGCTTTAATTAATAACATAGAAAAATTATCCTTCTAATACAATAATTTTAATTATTAAATAAAAAATTGATTTAAATTAAAGATTATAGTATTAATATATATTAGGATATTATGGACCCTTCAAGTGTTGCAAAAAAAGATGCTAGAAAAAAACGCAAAGATATAGGTGTATATATGTTAAATTTATTAACTAGAAAGATATATATTAATTATAATTTAGTTGGAAACACAATAAAGGAAAAGTTAGAGCAAAGAGTTAAGAAAGAAATAGAAGGTAAATGTTCTATTGAAGGATTTATTAAACCCGATTCAACTAAAATTTTATCATACTCTAGTGGTTTGCTTTTTGAAGACAAAATTATGTTTGAAGTAGTATTTGAATGTATGGTATGTTGTCCAGTAGAAGGTATGCATATTAAATGTAAAGCCGAAAATATTACTCAAGCTGGTATTAGAGCTGTTGTAAGTAGTGAAGACATATCTCCTGTTATTATATATATTAGTAGAGATCATCACTACAATAACAAACTATTTATCGATGTTAAACAAGGTGACGATATTAATATTAAGGTTATTGGACAACGATTCGAATTAAATGATGAACATGTTAGTGTAATTGGCGAGTTAATAGAATCTAGAAGCGATAAGCAGGAAAAATATAAAAAGAAGCCTGGAAAATTAGTTATACAAAATGCTTAAACAGATTATCATTAATATTAATAATAATAATGACAAACCTAAATACCCTGAAGGAGAATGTTGAAAATCTAACAAAATTTCATCAAATTGAAATCTTAAAAATCTTAAAAAAAGATTCCACATGTACATTAAATGAAAATAAGAATGGTATTTTTATTAATTTAACTGGTATTAAAGACGAAACTGTTAGTGATATTGAAAAATATTTAGAATATGTTTGTAAGCAAGAAGAAAGTCTTACTGAAATAGAACAGCAAAAAAACGAATTGACCAATACTTTTTTTAATGATAATAATAAAGATAATAAAGATAATAATAATAATTATATCAATGCCGGATCAGATTGTTAATAACGAATATTTAAATAATATTACTAATAATATGCTTACAATGAAAAATATTGCAAAAATTCCATGTTATTATAATGAAAATAAAAGATCAAAAAATAATGCTGATAATAACGATAAAAAGGTAAATAAGATTAATATTGATCATAATAACACATATTATCCAAAAGAGCGCGATCAATTATTCTGGATTTTTTATATAATTTTAAATAATCTAGATAGATATGAAATGATTAATAATTACTTTACAACTGAAAAAGAAACTAAATATGAAATGGTCGAAAAATTGCGAACTAGGAAAGATATTTTTAAAACTACAAAAATAAGTAGAAATAAAATCGAGGATGAACTAGCAAATAAGCCCAAAATATCATTATCATGTATTAAAGTGTTATGCATATTTTATGATATAAACATTTTTTACATTGATAATAAAAAATATTATGAAATTATAACTAATGAAAACAATAATTATTATACTATTGAAAAAAAAAATAATAAATATGGATTGAAGCAAAATATCAGCAAGGATAATATTGACTATTATAGAGAACATTTCTGGAAGTTGGAAAGTCTTGAAAAGCCAATTAAAGCAATTTCATCTTACAAAATATCAGATTTGAAAGAAATTTGCAAAAAAATTAATATTAATTGCGATAATATGAATAAACAAAAAATGTATCAAGAAATATTAACTGTATTATAATTAAGATTATTTTAAATTAAAATTGAAATAATATAAAATAATCTGTAGAGATGTATATATACAATGTCTGAATCAAATTCACAAGAACAGTTTGATTATATTACAAATCAATATTTAGAAAATGTAACAAATACTATGAATGGTAGTCCAGAGCTTGAGATTCGTTTTGGTACAAGAGGTGTAAAGTCTATTAGTAAAATCGATTTTGAAAATGTTATTAAAAAATTAAAGTCGTCTGGTTTTGCTATTATGACAACCAGCGATACATTGAAAATTCAAACTGAATTTATTAATAAGAAGGGTAAAACAACAGACTCTAATGTTCGTGTAGAAGTTAATGGTATTCATAACATACAAAAATATTGTAATACTAATTCACTTGATGATATTACATCTTTAAAATTCAATCAAAAAACTACACCTCAAATGGAATTTAACAAGAGACCACTTTATAAGGTTGATATTGATGATTACAATCTTCGTATATCTTATCAATTAGAAAAGGAAATTTCTTCATATAGTTCTTTTGCAAATAATATTAAAGAAAATTGGGGTGAGAATAAGAAAAAATTCAGATTATTAAATAGAATATCTTTTGCACATCCCGATTATCCAGTTATGATTGATTTAAGTATTGTCAAAAGTAATCATACTGAAAATATTATGTACAAGGGTAAAAAGAAATCTGTTTTAAAACCAGAATACTCATTTGAATCTGCCGATGTATTAAACAGTGATGAAAAATATGAAATTGAGTTAGAAGTCATTAATAACAGTGTTGGTTCAGGAACAGAATTTGATACTATTGATAAATTAATGAAATCGCTAAAAAAATGCATCATTACTGTATTAGCTGGTCTTCAAAATACTAATTATCCTGTATCTTTCAGTGAGATAAAAAATGTAGGAACTGATTATTTAAAGCTTATTTATGGTAAAGAATACAAACCCAATCTTTGGCTTAACTCTATGACATTTATCGGTCCTAACTCTAAAACATTACTTATTGAAAATATTGTTCCAGAAAATGATGATATTAATTTTGCTAATATTAGAAAGAATTATACGGTTACTGATAAAGCTGATGGTGCTAGAAAACTACTTTATATTAATAAATCCGGTAAAATATATTTGATTGACACTAATTTAAATATTCAATTCACTGGAGCAATTACAAAAATTATTGAACTGAGAGAAACTGTATTAGACGGTGAACATATTTTACATAATAAAAAGGGAGAGTTTATTAATTTATATGCAGCATTTGATGTTTATATTATAAATAAAAAGGATGTTAGAGATAATGCATTTATACCAGACGAAGACAGTGCAGAATCTGACATATTAAATAAATATAGATTACCTTTACTAGTTAATATTGTAACTAATTTACAACCTGTATCCGTAACATCTTCTGGATTATCGCCTATCAGAATTCAACATAAGAATTTTAAAGCTGAAAATATGAATACATCAATATTTCAATGTTGTAATACAGTTTTGGAACAAGAGTCTTCACTTGAATATGATATTGATGGATTGATCTTTACACCATCTAATTTAGGTGTTGGTGCAAATAAACCACAAGAAACTGGTCCAAAATTTAAATCTACATGGGACAACTCATTTAAATGGAAGCCACCTGAATTCAATACTATTGACTTTCTAGTTACAACAAAGAAAGATGCAAATAACGAAGACTTTATTGGTAATAAATTTCAAGATGGTACTGATACATTGTCTTATGATAAAATATCTCAATATAAAACATTAATTCTAAGAGTAGGTTTTAATGAGAAAGAACACGGTTATATTAATCCTTGTGGTGATGTAATTAATGGTAAATTACCTAGTGTGTCATATAACCGAGATAATGAAAAGGAATATAAGCCTGTACCATTTCATCCTTCTAATCCTGATGATCCTGAAGCATATTTATGTAATGTTATGTTGAAGGATGATTTAAACCAAAATAAACAAATGTTTAGTGAAGAAGATAATGAGATGTTTACAGATAATATGATTGTTGAGTTTAAATATGATATGACAAAAGAAAAGGGTTGGAGGTGGATTCCTATTCGTGTCAGATATGATAAAACCGAGGCATATAAAAAGGGCAAGCCTGTTTTTGGTAATGCATATCATGTCGCTAATAATAACTGGAAGTCTATTCATAATCCGGTTACAGCATCTATGTTGACATCTGGTAAAGATATTCCCGATGAAATAGTTAATGATGAAGTATATTATAATAAAATTACAGGTAAATCCGAAACTAAAGGATTGCGCGATTTTCATAATTTATTTGTTAAAAAGATGTTAATCACATCAGTCGCTAAAAGAAATGATACGCTTATTGATTATGCTGTTGGACAAGGTGGAGATTTTACTAAATGGATTACAGCAAAATTATCCTTTGTATTCGGTATTGATATTTCACCTGATAATATTGAAAATAGAATTAGAGGTGCATGTGCTCGATACTTGAATTATAAAAAAGAATATAAGCATATGCCTAGTGCTTTATTTGTAATCGGAAATAGTGAAGATAATATTAAAGACGGTTCTGCTATAGATACTGAACGAGGTAAGCAAATAACAAAGGCTGTATTTGGAGAAGGACCAAAAGATAAGGAAAAATTAGGTATGGGTGTTTATAAAGAATATGGAGTGGCTTCTGATGGTTTTAATATTAGTTCATGTCAATTCGCATTACATTATTTCTTTCAAGATAGACGCACCTTAAATGGATTTCTAAGAAATCTAAGCGAATGTACGAAACTCAATGGATATTTTATAGGTGGTTGTTATGATGGTACTAAGATATTTAATTCACTCAAAAAATTAAATGAAGGTGATAGTAAAACATTAATTACAAATAGTGGGACTAAAATATGGGAGATCACAAAAAATTATACTAGTGATGAATTTGAAGATGATGAAACATCGCTTGGCTATATTATTGATGTATATCAAGAAACTATAAATAAAAAATTCGAAGAATATCTTGTAAATTTTAACTATTTGGATAGAATGATGGATAATTATGGATTTGCAAAATTAACACAAGAAGAATGCAAAGAAATTGGATTAATTGATAGTGTTGGATCGTTTAAACAATTATATAATATTATGGAACAAGATATTAAAAAAAATCCTAAAAATAAACAATTATATGGTAAGGCATTTAACATGACCCCCAAAGAAAAGGAAATTTCATTCTATAATAATTATTTCATTTATAAAAAAGTGAGAAATATTGATTCTAGAGCTATGTATAACTCTATGGTTAGTTCCTCTAAGGTACAAGATAAAATGGAGATGATTGAATCTAAACATGCACAAGAAATAGCAGAAGAAGAAGAAAAAGATTTAACTATTAAACCAGTAAAAAAAATTAAGCGAAAGCTAAAACTAAAAGAAATTAGTAAAGATTCTAAAGAATAAATCAATAAATATAATAAGATAAACAATCTAAAAATAATTTTATTTTATTATATATCATATGAGCTATTTTTTATTACCTGAAATACATAATAAAAATATTAGTGTTAATATAGCAAATAACAGCAATAATAAATTATATATTAGTAAAACATTGAATGGATATTTAAATAATATTAAAAAACAGATTGATGATAATAGTGAGAGTTGGGACCATATTAAAAAATATACAAATCCCTATGAGTTTATTCATACAATTATTCCAAACAGCAAACATTCTATTAGTAAAATGAAACCATTATCTAGATCTTATTATAAAATGATAGAAATATCTAATTTATTACATCTACATGATGATTTTAAAGGTATTAATATTAATACATTTCATCTAGCTGAAGGACCCGGGGGATTTATAGAAGCAATGGCTAATATTAGATCAAATCCTAATGATAAATATTATGGTATGACATTAATTGATTCCACAGATCCAAATGTTCCCGGTTGGAAAAAAACAAGTCATTTTCTTGAAACACATAAAAATGTTGAAATAGAATATGGCCCATCTAAAAATGGAGATTTATTAAATATTGACAATCTTAAATATTGTCGTGAAAAACATAATAATTCTATGAATATTATTACAGCAGATGGGGGATTTGATTTTTCAAATGATTTTAATAAACAAGAAATATTGGCTACTAATTTATTAATAGCACAAGTTAGTTTTGCTATTTCTATGCAAAAAATCAATGGTCATTTTATACTAAAAATATTCGACATTTTCTCAAAAACAACATGTGATATATTATACTTATTATCTTGTATGTATAAACAGGTATTTATTATGAAACCCAACACTAGTAGATTAGCTAATTCCGAAAAATATATTGTGTGTAAATATTTCAAAGGAAATAATACTATTATAGACAGTATTATATCTCAATATCATAAATTAAATGAAAATGAATATATATCATCTATATTTGATTTTAATATCGATCTTTATTATTTAAACAAGATTGAAGAATATAATGCTATTCTAGGACAACAACAAATTGAAAATATAGCTTCTACTATTAATTTAATATCGTTTAATAATAAAATAGAGAAATTAGAAACTTTGAAGAAAAATAATGTATTTAAATGTATTCAATGGTGTGAAAAATTTAATATCTCTTGCAATAAAACTATATCTACTAATAATATTTTTATAAATTAAAATAATCTAATTATTATATATATATGAATTTTGTATCAAAATTATGGAAAAAATCTTCTAGTTTAGTTAGAATTGCTATTATATTCGTAATTGCTATTTTAATTCATGTTGTTTTTATTAAAAATTCTTACAAAGAAAACTTTGGTAATCCTAGTTCATGTACTTATTATCACATGACTAATTGTGGTCATTGTAAAAGGTTTACTCCTGAATGGGATAAATTTGTTAGTTCATATAAAGGACCTGTTAAAATGAGAAAGGTAGAAATGAATGATGCAGGTGATGACTTAAATAAATATAATATTAATGGATTCCCTACCGTACTAGTCATTGATGAGAACGGAGAAACAAAAAATTATGAAGGACCTAGAACAAAAGACGGATTAATGTCTTTTTTCTCTTAATTTAATTTATATTTAATTTGTATTTAATTTAAATACTAATTAAAAAAAAATTGAACTTATATAAATACTATGTTTGTAATTATATTAACAAGCAACATGGATAGATATAATCAGAAAGCAACAGCAGATATGCAATACAGAGACTTTTCAAGAGATATTAGTCGTTTTATTTTAAATAGAATCTTTGCAGCAATTGCACTCGCATTTATTGTAGCAGCAAGTGGATTTCTACTCATTTCATATTGGCTAATTACTGGTTCTGAATATGTAGAAGAAATTATGGAGCCATTTGGCTTTAATATTAACAATTATAAAGATATTCAGAATAATGTACAACTATTTATTCAAAATATTAGAGCATACCTTAAAGAAACATTCCAATCATATTTTGCGACATCAAACAATAATGTTCCTATTAAAGAGGAAGATGAAGATGATAATTCCTTATATGTAAGTGATGATGATAGTGATTATGAGGATGAGGATGATTATGAAGATGAGGAAGAGGATGAAGATGAGGAAGAGGATGAAGATGAGGAAGAGGATGAAGATGAGGAAGAGGATGAAGATGAGAATGAGGATGAGAATGAGGATATTAAAGAAAAGAGTATTACCTATGTAAGTGATGATGAAGTTGAAGATGTAACTGATCAGGTGAATGCTGTTAGAAATGAACAGCTAATCAATGATATAGTAGATTTAACTGAAAATGACACACATTCACTAAGTGACAATGATACAGATTCGAACTCTGAAAAAAATGATTAATAAAATTAAAAAATTATAAATATTAAAAATTTTTTAATTAATAGTTGATCCCCAAAAGCCACCTAAGGTCTGACCTTTACCAACACATTTACTATTACATAATTTAGTAGATGATAGAGGCCCTTTTTTTCCATTTCTAGACCACCTAATGGGTAAAGTATATTTATTTTTAACAAAATATGTACTAGCGGATTCGCCTCTATATTTACCAGCTGTAGCATATTGATTTGCTTTTGCAGAATTAAAAGCAGCTCCATTTTTAGTAATAGTATTATAATTCAGTTTTAATAATCTAGTACTACTTTCAACAGCACCTTGAGTAGAGAATTGTGTATTACTTGGATTATAATATGTTACATTATCACATGATCTACCTGTTTGATATGGATTAGTGCAATTATTAGTGTTAAACTGTGTACTATTTTCAGAAATGGTTTTACTATTATATGTATTGTTACTAATTTTATGAATAGATTGTTTTTGTTCAAATGTATTGCATCTAGCTTTTAAATAAGCTTTTGTGTCACTGTAGTATGATCTACTAATATTTGTATATGATCTTGTTCTATTGCGACTTTTTTTTTCTTCGCTGCAACACATAGCTTTTGTATTGTAGATGCCTGTTTGGATTTGATAACTTCCACTTACATCAGGGGTTCCTACTTGGATAAATCCATTATTTAATAACTTATTATTATTTGTACCAGCAATAGTTGGTGGCTTAGCAGATGGTTTAACAGTCATTGATGTAGATTGTAAATATTTACTGTCAAAAGTTATGTATAAATTATTGCCATCTTTAAGACATAAACATCCAGATGAATCCGTTGTATATCCCCTAAATACTGATCCACCTGGTCTCTCCATAACGCTAATAGAAGTTGCGGAGGTCCCACTATTTCCATTTACATGTAGTTGTCTTCTCCAATGTTTAATTGGATTAGCTCTTCTACGATTTGCATTAGCATTTTTTCCGACAAAGGCTTCTGCATTAGATTCATTTGTAGCAGATGATGTCATAGGCGAATTACCCAGATTGACATTTGGTCTAGACATTCCGGCGACAATACCAGATGTTACTTTTGGTATATTATTATTTTCGTATTTACCTGTAGTAAAACCGGCTCTTTGTACTATTGGTTGTCTTGTAGAAATTAAATTATTTGAATAAGTAAAATTTGTGGGTTTAGACATGTTATTATATATAGTAAATAAAGAAAAATAACTGATAGTAAATTCATTATTATTACTAAAAAGGATTTATTTATTGATAAATTTATATAAGATTAATATATATATTAAATGTCTAATTTTTTCGAAGAAGTTTTAGATGATGCAAAAGGTGTAGAAGAAGCAATATTAGGACCTGATTATGAATATTGGAAACAAATAAAAAGTCCTAGCCAAATGGGGATGAGTACAAATGGTAGTATATCAACTATTGCAAAAGATGTAGGTGGATTAATTAATTATGTTGAATTATTAGTAACCGGTGGTGGTGGTGCATCAAAAACTGGAAGACCATTAGGTGATAAGTTTTTTTTAAAGACTGCTGCTACATGTAAAGATAAAAGTTCTGGAGATGTTGTTGATAGATATGTATATGTTAATAATGTTCCAGATGGTTCTATTCCATTTATAAGTGGTGCATCAGGAATGAATTTTTCAGAATTTGAAGGATTAGTTCCAGGTACATTAAGTAACTTGTCTGCAATGAATCCGATGTTAATATTTCAAGCATTTATGTCAGGATCTCAACCTGATTGTCAAGAAATAACACTTGAAACAATCGATGTAGATAATAATTCTAGTAGAGAAACAAGACATGTAACTGTTACAGATATACAAAATATGAATCCATGTAATTTTAGTAATGGAAATCCAATTACAAAAGAACCATGTAGAGAAGGATTCTCTGGTAAAAACTGTGCAAAGGCTCCTAATGACATTCTTGTAAAATTGTTTTATGCTTCTTTAGGAATGGTAGGAATTTATATGTTAATCCATATCATGAAAAGAATTAAGGAGAAAAACTAAAATGTTATTTTCCTTCTATTTTTCTTTTAAAATCATTCCCTTTAAATTTATTAAATGCAAGAGACATACCCACACCAAATCCAAAGCCATGAAATGTTTTTTCAATGGTTTCTAAAAATAATTTATTAATAAAATGTTTCATTTATAAATTATTTGTTTAAAATTAATTTATCATAAATACGATAGACTAAGTATTTATCTTCTAGAAGCAGATCTTCCTCTTTTCATAGATCTAGCTTTTCCTCTTTTCATAGCTTTTCCTCTTTTCATGGCTTTTCCTCTTTTCATGGATTTAGCCTTTCTCATGGATTTAGATCTTCTCATAGATCTACTTCTTCTCATGGATCTACCCTTTCCTCTTTTCATGGATCTACCACCTACAGCGGGGGAATCGGGGGTAGATTTCTTAGGTGATCCAAATAAACTAGAGAATCCATCTGTTACAGACTTAAAATGTTCTCCCATGGTCTTCTTTGGGGCCTTAACAGGAGCATCTGGGGCTTTAACAGGAGCATCTGAGGCTTTAACAGGAGTTCCTGGTGACGTATTCATAGACATAGCAGTTGACATTATATAATATAATTACAGAAAATTATTATATTATAGTTATTTTAAAGTTTAACGCGTTTGTAGAGTTCTAAAGCGGCTAAACCTCCAGCTACTTGAGCAAGAATGTATGGTATTAAGTCATTTTTGGGTAATTTACCAGCAGAAACCATCATAACAGATACAGCAGGGTTGAAATTTCCTCCAGAAATTTTACCACCTACAAGAATAGCAATAGCTAGTGCGGCACCTATGGCTAAAGGATTTCCGGTGGAAATAATAACATAAAGGAAAAATAATGTTCCTAAAAACTCAACAAGGAATTTGTTCATCTTATATATTTTACGAACAAAAAAAAAATTATGCAGTAATTTGTCTATTTCCAGCACGACTTAATCTTGATCCTCCTCCAGACTTATATTGAAAATTAGATGTTCTACCAGTTCCAGCCGGTAATATAGCACCCTTCTTCTTTGGTGCTACAGTTCCTCCTCCTCTAACTCTTGCTAAAGCACTATTTCTATAATGATCAGCTTTTTTTGCAAGACCTTGAAATGATACAGGTGTCTGCATCATAGATGCTTGACCAATTGCGTTTAACTTCTTTAAATGAATATGTTGCGATGAGTCATAATTACCACTAAGTAATATACCACCACCTGCATCTTTACTGTAAGCTGATCTTGCATTTGTAAACATTGAGTCACCTGCAGCTGATCCAAACTTTTGAGGCATTCCCATTTTAGTATTTTGTACAGCATTATCACCTTTATTTTTAATTAATATACCTTGACTTGCTGGTCCAGTATATTTATATGTAAACATTAATCCGCTCATTTTATATATATTATAGATAATATATAAAATATTTATTTATCGTCTTACACGATTGAGTGCAATAAATGTATTGCTTCCACCAGCACCACCAAATGCATAATCATTATAATTTCTATTAATAGATTGTTGTTTTTTGAATCTTGTGTAATCTGAACCATCATACACGTATTTTACATTTGTACTAGCAGTAGGAACGCCTGTACCATCATTTACGGCAAAAATACTTCCTCCTAAAACTCTGGCTGAACCATTAGCAGCTAATTTAATTCTTCCAGTATTTACTTGATTAGATCCACCATTTGCAGTGTTTTGTCTATTTAATAAATCGCCTGCATTATTAACTGCTCTGAAAGGTGTAGCAGAAAATGTATTATTTTTATTACATGCAGCAGTACCATTCCATGCTTCTCTTAAAACTACTCTATTGCGCTCTCTGGTTGAACCTCCCTCCATTCCAGATCCACTAGTGCTTCCAGAACCTCCACCTACTAACTTAGGAGCAATACCAGATGCGCCAGTAAAACATAATCCTAAAGTTTTTGATCTTTTAAAACTAGCCAATACTAATTTAACAACTCTACATTGAACAGGATTTAACCCACCATTGGTTGCTATTATATGAGCCAGTAATAGATCACCAGAATTCTTAAAATAGTTTATTAATTTTTTTTTATCATCATTAGATAATGTACTAAAACATAAACCTTTCATTTATAAAGTATAGATATAAAAAATTTTATACATTATTATAATTTAATAATAGGCTAAATATTTGTAAATTAAGTCATAATTCTTGGCGCAATATTCATTGTCTGTAATTCTTGAAACAATAATTTGCATGCATATGGAATTTCTACATAATTAAAATCAGTTCTATTATCGCAAGTTTTACAATGATGGATGTGTTTTTTATCATTATATGCAGAAATCATTCCACATTTCTTACACACATTTACTTGATATTTATCAGACGCATCATATAACCTTCCTCTAGTAAATCTAGAAGCTCCATGTGAAACCATACAATCTCTTTCCATTTCTCCAAATCGAAGACCACCATCACGGCTTCTACCTTCGGCAGGTTGTCTAGTAAGATTTACCATTGGTCCAATGGACCGACTATGTTGTTTATCACGAACCATATGTTTTAATCTTTGGTAGAATACAGGACCAATGAATATACTAGTTTCAATCTGTTCGCCAGTTAATCCATTATACATTAACTCATTACCGTTAGATTCATAACCAACTTTTGTTAATTCTTTGCGAATAGTATCAATTGATAAATCACCAAATGATGTTCCATCTCCAAATAATCCCAATTCAACCAACACCTTGCCTAGCAATGTCTCTTTTAATTGACCAATAGTCATTCTAGAAGGAATAGCATGAGGATTAATAATAATATCTGGTTTTACACCTGTATCTGTATAAGGCATATCACATTCTGGGATAATATTACCAATTGTACCTTTTTGACCATGACGACTTGAAAATTTATCTCCAATAACAGGTCTTCGTACAGTTCTAATTCTGACTTTGCAAAAATTATAGCCATCTCCATTTCTATCGACAAAGTTTTTATCAACATAAGACTCTTCATTGGTTCTATAAGTTCTACTCAAATCTTCATACTTGATTACCTTTGTATGATCGTTTCTATTTTCTTTAATTGGTACAACTTTTGAAATAATTACATCATTATTCTCTAGCAATGTATTTTCAGGAATAATACCTTTATTTGTAATCTTACCATAATTTCCAAATTTCATACCCTTAGTCTTAGATGGATCTGGTTTACATCTAATCTCTTCATCTCCATTAATCTTTTTATCTTCATCTTTTTCTGTATGATAAATAGTTGCTTGAAATAGACCCCTATCAATAGAGCCTTGATTAAATAATAAACTATCCTCTTGATTAAATCCAGTATGTGTCATAATAGCTACAATTACAGGAGAACCTGCAGGAATCTTATCCAATTTAACCATACCCATCAATCTAGTATCTACTAATGGTCTTGCGGGATAACTTAATACATATGCAGTTTTATCCATTCTACTGTCATAATTTGTTACATACATGCCCATAGCTTGTTTACCCATAGCCGATTGGTATGTATTTCTAGGACTTTGATTATTATCAGGAAATGGAATACATGATGCTAAAATACCGAAAATAGTACTAGGATGTATTTCACAATGTGTATATTTATAAATATATTGTTTTTCCTTATATATTTCTTCAGGCTTCATAGCAATCATACTAAAGCTCTGTTCTTCTGGATCAATATATTCAATTACTGAATCATCAATCTTACAATCAGTTAATAGATCATTCCAATCTAAATCGCCACTTTTAATACCATTAATAGTGTCTTTATTTAATAGAATATTATTATCTCTTACTCGTAATACTGGTCTAATTAGTCTACCAGCATCGTTACATATTCTAATTTCTCTATTTTTAAAATCAAATATAATAGATGTATAAATATTAATAATACCCTTATGTTTTTTGTCTTGAAATTCTTTGAACAATGTATAAGGATTATATGACATACCAATCCATGCACCATTAATAAAGACCTTTACCTTTGTATCCAAATCATTTGATGGTATATCATCAGTTAATTCGGTAATATAATCTTTAATATATTCATGAATCGGAAGGCTATTTCCAGGAATTGTTAAATGACTCATATAGCTTAAATTTTTTACAACACCAACACTTGCACCTTCTGGAGTTTCTGCGGGACAAAGAAATCCCCATGAACTGTTGTGTAATTTACGAGGAGGGATTAATTTACCACTCTTATCAATCGGTGTGTTAATACGACGCAAATGACTTAGACTAGAAATATATGTAAGTCTATTCAAAACTTGTGCGACTCCAACTTTATTACTATTTACATTTTTAATACCAAAATCACCAGTTGACAATGCTCTTTTTAAACCGTTCTCAATTGTGGTTGATTTTACAATTTTATAAATATTTGTTGTGTTGATAATATTAACATAATCTTCAGTTGATCTCCATGAACCATTATTTATTTCTCTAATAACTTGTTTTTGCATATCTTTTACTAATTTATTGAAATAATTTCTTAGTAGATTATTTAATAGTGTACCAGTTAAATCAATTCTTTTATTTAAATAAGAATCTCTATCATCAGTATCAATCCATTGAAAACTACATCTTAGTAACTTATTTGTCATATATCCTAAGAAATAAATCTTTTGTTCCATATTATGGCAATGGGGGAATAAATCATTATTTAAAATATCCATGGTAAATTCATACTTCTTCTTTGCACCAGATTCTTTATCCATATTAATAGGTGTAAACATTGCATGACTCATTAGATATTTGATTGCATCTTCTTGTGTTAGTATCTTATTCGCCTCTACAATACTACCTTGTAGTCCATATTTCATCTTCTTATATTTATCATTGTCTACATTTAAAATGATCTTCTGACAGATATTTTTGTCAGATAATACACCCAATGCACGAAATAGAATAAATAATGGTACTGGTTGTTTTAATCTCGGAATTTGAATATATATACTTGTTCCGAATCCCGTATTTTTACTTGTAATCATCATACTTATTTGCTTAGGACTAATACATTTAAAATCAGGAACAGATTTGATTTCCGCCATCCATCCCCATTTATTATTTCCTTTACTTACATTGAAACAATATACTCTGTTCTCAGCAGCGCGTTCTTGTCCCAATACGGTTTTTTCACTACCATTAATAATAAAGTATCCACCAGCATCAAATTTACACTCACCACTTACATTCTCATCAATATGTTGATATTGATTCAACACACATACAGACGATTTTAACATAATAGGTAGTTTTCCAATATGGATTCCGGGTAAATTCTTGTATAATGTTTGGCTATTTTCTAGATTATCGCCAGTTCTGATAATATATTTAATATTTAAATCAATTGTCATCATAGATGCATATGTAAAATTTCTTAATCGAGCTTCTTGAGGAAACATTAGTTTTGATGCACCATTATTCTCATGAATTTGCGGTCGATATAAATGAAAATTTTCAAATGTCACATATATCTCCAAACTATATTTATCTGCCTCTTTATTATAATCATTTTCACTGCATATTTGTACTGGATTAAACATATCTATTGTTTTTTGTATTTGATTATTTACAAAATCATTATATGATTCCAATTGATGTCTAACCAATTGTGACAAATGTTGATCTTTAAAATACGATTCAATAATAGACCATGGAGATTCTATGTATCGTCCAAGATTTTCAGTAACTTCCTTTTCTAAGTGTGTCATATTTAATTCTTGAATCATATTTTCGGTTAATTTATACATCAATTTATTTTTAAATTCATTTTTTAATATCTTAATATTTTTAATAAGAATTTTTTTTATTTATATATATAAATGAATAATAATCGCAATACAAAATCCAATAAACATAGAAATCGACGCTTTAAAAAAACACAAGATTCTTCAAATAATAATGTTTTTCTCTCGTTAGACGATTCTTTTATTAAAAACGACAATAATAATCATTTACATCATTCTAACGAAAAAAAATCTTTAAAAATAAATAATAATCATGACGATTCTAATTATAATATTATATTTAAAAAAAATAATTTAAAATTGAAAGATGGTTCTAATATAATGACTAAATCTAATAGTGATAATAAGTTAATTCACTATATTGATAAAAAATATAATCAACCTAAAATAGATCAGGATAAAACGGATATTTTATTAAAATTTCTTTTAAAACAAAGTGAAGCCGATTTTTTTAACGCATATAATACACCATTCTTCTCTGGTATTCCAAATGATTTACCACAATTAGAAAATAATAATGATCAACTACTCGATCAACTCGAAGAAACTATTATTAGAGAGAAAATTTTAATTGATGCATCTATTGATAATCTCATTGATTTAATTAGTTTATGTGATAAATATCCTCTACTTGATACAGTCGAATATAATGTAAATATGACCGCATTACATAAGATTAAGCCTACATTGCTGGAATTACAAAATATGATCGGTATGAAATCAATCAAAGAAAATATTGTTGACCAAATTATTTATTTTATTCAAGACTTACATAATATTTCACCTAATAATTCTGATTACATGCATGCGGTTATTTCTGGGCCACCAGGTACTGGTAAAACTGAAGTTGCAAAAATTATGGGTAAAATATTTAGTAATTTAGGTATATTAAAAAATAATGTTTTCAAAAAAGTTACTAGAGACGATCTAGTGGCCGGCTATTTAGGACAAACTGCTATGAAAACAAAAGAGGTTATTAAAGAATGTATCGGAGGTGTATTATTTATTGACGAAGCATATGCTTTAGGAAATAAAGAAAAAAAGGATTCTTTCTCCAAAGAAAGTATTGATACTATTAATGAAGCTTTAAGTGATCATAAAAAAGACCTTATGTGCATTATTGCTGGATATGACCAAGAACTGAAAGATTGCTTTTTTAGTTATAATCCTGGTATGGAATCTAGATTCACATGGAAGTTTAAAATTGATGAATATTCTCCTTCAGAACTCCGTTTAATTTTTGAAAAGCAAATTAGAGATAGTGGATGGAATATTAAAGAACCGTTTTCTGATGAATGGTTTAATAAAAATAAAGACTGCTTTTCTTATTTCGGTAGAGACATGGAAACATTATTTTCAAAAGTAAAAATAGCACATAGTAGACGTGTTTTTTGTCTTCCAAAGGACGAAAAAACCTTTATTACTCATAAAGATTTAGAAAAGGGATTTACTATATTTAAAGAAATGGGAGATTCACAACAAAAAATGAAGGAAATTGAAGATAAAAAACGATTATATCATACTCTTTATTGCTAAGTATTTTTTTACATTATTTTTTTATAATTAAAAATATATCATGAGTGAAAAAAAAACAATTCTATTTAACGAAGCATTAATGAATGGCGGTAGTAAAAAAACGCGAAAAAATACAACACGTAAGAAAAAAGAAAAGCCAACAGGAATTATAAAACCAAGTGCAGTTAAAAAAAATTTATTAGAAAAAATTAAAAAACATCAGCAAGAAAGCAAAATTAAAAAACAACCCGTTAATGATGAAATCAAAGATAATACTGAAGAAAATACCGACTTTCACAATGATTTTATGTCTTCGTTAGAATATCTGAATAAATTATCAAATAATGACAAAAAAAAGAAAAGGAAGAAAAATAAATCATTTAAAAACCCTATCGGTGGCGGAGAAAAAAAAATACCTAATGTTTCATTTAATGAATCTTCACAATTAGTCGCAGTAGATTTACCAACCGATTTTAACGATCAATCATCGTCTAGTAGTAATATTATTAAAATTTCAAATATCAATGATAATAACCATATACAACCATCTACATCTATTACAAATAAACCAAGGAGTGCAACACCAGTTAGTGTAATACCGGACATTACGAATACATCTCCTGAAATAAAATTATCTAGCTCATCAACTCCACTTATTAATCCTGACGCACCATATGGAGTTTTAAAGGGAGGTAATAAACCTACATACCGAGAATATCATAATAAAACATTAAAAAAAACATCGTCATCGCCGCAGTTTCATGATAGACAACAAGAGCTTAAAAAATTAAAAAAATCATACAAAAAAATTAAACAAAAAACTAGAAATACAAAAAAATCGATATATAAGTTAGGAAAAAAAGATAAGAGCATATCTGTATTTATAAAAAATAATAAAACTAGAAGAAAGATTAAAAAGGAACATGGCTTATTAAAACAAAAGCCTCTGTCCGAAGTTAAAAAATATTTATACGAGAGAAATTTACTTAAAATAGGATCTAATGCTCCAAATGATGTATTAAGGTCATTATATGAACAATCTATTCTTGCTGGAGAAATAAATAATACAAATGATAATATAAAAATGCATAATTTTTTAAATAAATAAATAAAATAATTTATCCTATATTTTATTTATTACATATATGTTTTTTTTATTTCATTGTCCAAATATACTTTTTTGCTTATTGTTCGAATAATTTTACTCGTTTCCTTTTCATCTGTTTCTATTTGTGTCATAGAATTAAAAACCAAGTTTGTCATTTTAGATTGTAACATATCATCAGTGTCCCATCCTTGATTTGCGTCTTTCCATTTACTTATCATAGTTCTTTGCTTTAATGATAATTCTTTTATTGCATTTACCATATGTAATAATTCATTATCACGCTCCCATTTATCTGAATCTTTTACATAAAGTGTTTTCCTACTAGCATCAGTGCAATGAATAGGTCGTTCTAATATATCTAATTCATTAAGTCCAGTCAACATCATATTTGTTATAGTTTTTGTTAATCCGTTTTCAATAGTGTCGTCATATGTTTCATTTGTAATCGGAAGCGAATTAATAAAGTCGGTTAAATTCATAGCATTTTTGCAATGATCATTCAAAAACATATTAACATTAAATTGATTATTTGTAATATTATGACTATTTGTATTATGTGAATTATTTCCTATTTGAGGCATTATTTCCATCATTTTTTCCATTACATCTTGATTCTTCAAAAGCATTTTTACTAATAGTTCTTTGTCTATGTCTGTATTTATACTTACATTATTAATAGGAATTTTATTAGGATTATTTTCTTCTTGATATGTGTAGCAATTCTTTTGATGTTTATACAAACTTTGTCTATGTTTGTAGGTATTTCCACAGTCACATTCAAAATTGGGGATTTTTGGGGATTTTTTGTCAGCATTTGTAAGTCCTTTGTAAGTATTTTCATGTTTGCGTGTCATTAAATGTTTATTAAAATCCTTTTTGTTGCTACATATATAATTACAACATTCACAATTAAAATTTTTGGGGATTTTTGGGGACAAAATGTCAGCCATTGGAAGTATATATTAGACTTACACAAAAATCCCTAAATCATTTCATAAATATATATAATTTTTTTTGTCATAACAAATATTTTTTTTTTAAAATGAAAATGAGAGCATTAAGCTCACAACCACTTTTTTGCAATTTTTTTCAATTCTAAATCCAAAAATCAAAATTCAACACAAGAATATTGTGTGTTTTTTTGAAAAGTCAAATGACAAATGAGAAAATTGGAAAAAAGTAAATTTACTACATATATCAAATGATTTTCATTTTTTTTAAGTATATATTTCTCCCTTGATATGAAGGTAATTACCTTGATGAACGTACATTAATCCATGTATTCCATATTTTATGAATCGTCTATGTAGTGGATGGTTGCCGACATAAAAACGA
>WLWF01000754.1_pt1 | contig 30151 bp, 51 predicted proteins | sample 6718331 | NCBI WGS metagenome assembly WLWF01 (sample SAMN12718692, study PRJNA515312) | sponge metagenome | isolation source: marine sponge | host: Mycale hentscheli | place: New Zealand: South Island, Marlborough, Capsize Point | collected 2003-05-01 | reverse complement strand
ACCATTATCTAAATCAAAAGTAACGCCACCAACTCCACCACTTGCGTTTTTAATTATAAAGGTGCTTGAACTTGCTTTTTTAGCGAAACAAGATGCTACATTATTCGTTGCACTCCAAGTGCTAAATCTAACAACGCCAAATCCACCACTAACACCAGTCAATAAATCAGCGTTTAATGTTCCGTCAGGTGAAATAGCTTGATCTGCATTAACTGTAACGCCGTTATTAATCCAATACGCGTTAGTAAAATCTTGTGAATACCAAAGTACATTCTGTCTACTAGGCTCTAAAAGGTGGCTCGGACATCCATTTACAACTCCGTCAATCAAAGGATAGTTTAACCTAGATTGCCCACTTGCAACGGTTTCTATAAGTCCGTCTTTTTTTACTCTTGTCGCTGAGCTTGCTCTTGTAAAATCAAAAGACCCTACTCCGTCAGACGGTAATACGGAATAAAATTTAGTGCCTTGTGCTGCGGGTATTAAAGCTAAATTAGGTTTCGCCATTTCTATTGTTTTAAATCTTGTAATCCAGTTATATGAGTCCAGTCAGCAATACATTTCTTGGCTTCTACTTCTTGCCTTTCGTTCATTTTAAACTGACCACTAAAAAATTCTGTTTTTGTTCCTATTGATGAAGCTGTTTCTAAAGCAACCCCCCACCAACTGCTATCGTATATTTCGTTTGCCATTGTTTATTTATTTATCCATTCGTTGTAACATACCGCTATCGCTTGTTTTCTCGGGTACTCCTTTACCATAACTTTTACGCATCTCGTCATAAAATCGTTTTGCTTCTCTCTCGGTGTTGGTTTTGGTATCGGCATTTAAGTAATTTTTAAGTCGTTTTACGTTGGTTTCTTTTGGTTTATACGTCATAGCACCCATCCGTTAAATAAGTCGTTAGTATCGGGGTATATGTCGTTATTAGTGTTACTTGTGTACTCAGGAAACAAAGTTTGATTGAAAGACATATAATCTATAAATCTTTTTGTATAATACTCTGCTACATCCCTAGACTGTTGTACTAAATAATCTATCTCGTCTTTGCTTACCGATTCAGCATTTTCTGACTGGTGTTTATATACTCCACCGTTTTTAATTTGATAAGCTGCCGTAGGATAATACCTCATCAATCCGTAGTGTATAAGCATTGGCTGCACATAATTATTAACCAATGATAAATAATTTCCAGTCAAAGTATTATTTATAATATCGTTGCTTATTCTGTTATATAAATCCGTTCCTAAGTAGTTTTGTATTTCAATTTGCTGTGCAATGCGAATGTATTGCTCAAACTTATCAGTATCTAAATTGCCATCTAAAATACTGTTTCTAACTAGATCCGTTCTTGAAATAAATAGTGCTGTTGCCATTATTTTTTATAATTAGGGTGTTTAGCAATCCATTCAGGATGATGCCCATCGTAATCCATATCTTTCGGTGCTATTTTAGCAGTTTCGTATTCCTCGCCTTTTGGGATATAGCTTTTAGGTATATTGTCTACTTGTTCGCTGCTTGAAAGTGCTTTATCTTTTACAAATGTTCCGTCTGTTTTTTGTTTAAGCCTATAAAGCTGCTCCATCCAAAAATGGCCACAGTTCACACCGCCTTTATATTTAAAAAGTGAATAGTTTCCTCCTTTATGACCAAACGAATTATTTACCCCTTGAAAAGATGCTTGGTCGATATCCTCTTTTCTATATACAACACCGTTTGCAGTTCTTGCCATCATCGCAACACAAAACGCTCTTGACTTTTTGCTTTCATATTTTTGATCGTACTTATAACGTACCTTATAATATGATTTATCTAAAAAACTTTTTTCGCTTGGTTTTGACTTAATAAAATCAGCTAATTTTTGTAGCCCTGTTTTTTTCTCTTTGATTAAGCTATTTGCCCAGTCCTCAACGCTTTCATTATCTTCTGAAAATTCCCTTTCATCCACTAACTCCCACTCATCATCAACTGTTTCCCATTGCAAGTTAGCAAGTACTTCGTCAAACTCGTCGTCACTTAAATCAGTCGATAATTTAACGCCAGTTTCTTCTTCTCTTGTTTCAGCATCAACCACGTTAGATAAGTCGCTAAACTCTAAAGGTTGTAGTGTTTTAAAGTATAAATTAAGTGATATATCATTGTAAGCCAATATATCATCAAAGGCTTTAATTAAAAGTGTTTGAAACGGTCTAATAACTGTGTTATCCATTAAGGTAGATGCAGTCTGCAATTCATCGGCATTGTTTCCTAAGCCTGTTGAATCTTTAACACCTAACAACATCGGGCTGACAACCCTGTGGGCAACCATTATTTTTCGCATACTTTCGTCTGACAAAAACTGGTATTGGTTATGAGCATCACTTAATTGTATAGGCTCAATACTCGCAGCAGTTTCGGCATTATCGTTAAAACTTAAAATAAACTTGCCACTATTAGAACTACCGCTAAACTTTTGATAAATTCTTTGTTCGATCAATTGTCTTTGTTCGGGATCAGGCGTTCCGTTGTTAAAGTTAATGAGCATCGACGGAGCCAAACCATTCATAATATTGTTGATATGGTAGTTAGATATTTCTTCCTCCATTTGACAATACTGCAAACCACCCTGATAATCAACTGGCGAATAGTATTTAAACCCAGCACGATAAGGCTTTATATAGTATATTTGAATAGGTGCGTTACCATATCCATAGGCTTCGATTCTTGTAAGTTTATCGGACTTTTTGTAATTTGCCCAATCGGGGTGCATATAATACGCTTCTATTTCTCCTTTGTCATTACATTTTTCAGCTCTTAATGTTTGTACTGGTATATGCTCAACTCTTGCAATTTTCTTTTTGTCTTTTGAATAAATAACTTGTATAGCACATTGTCCCATTAATTTTAAATCGTATGACAACTTTCTCGTACATTCATCGTGAAACAAAGTAACCATCTGCGCGTATGCTTCAGGTTTTTTATTACTGTCCGTTGCATCCAAACCTTTTCCGAAAATCATCTCAGACATCGCATTGATAATAGCGTTGTTTGTAGGGCTTCCATTATACCTATCAATCAAATACTGAAAATAATCGTTGTCCTCGCCATAAGAAACAAAGTTATCATTCTTAGTTTCCATTACTTGCGGACTTGTGTAGGTCGATAAATTTACTACTCTTAAATCGTTCATAATATAATAAAATCGTTATTACTTGGTTGGCTTATATACTGGTTTTTATTTATAGAATAATAATTATTTGTATCTTGGTCAATAGTTTGATCCGTACAAAATATCTTATCTAAATAAATCACTTCTAAGCCATCTAAAAGTGTTAAGTCATAAAACCTACCTTCCTTTAAAGAAAACGCATAAGAAAGGCTTAAATAGTCTCTATCAGTCGTTGTGCTTACCGTTGCAGTGGTAGTGTTATTAGTGCTATCATCTCGCAATTTTAATGTTACTGTTTGCGGATAGCTTCTTGGTATAACTTTTATAACTTGTTCGCTTGTGCTTGTTGTTAGAACTTTCATATTTATATATAGCAAATATTTTGAAATTTTGTATCTCTTTGACTTTATTTCAAAAAAAAAGGGCAGCCATAGCCACCCCTTTAAAAAGTACTCGCATTAAAATTACGCAGTCGGATCTATTTGAGTCGCCGAAGCATCATCAGTTATAACCGTTGAGAGAACAAAATAAGGTGGTGCGGTTTCTTGACCAACAACAGTCAAGTTATATCCGCTAAGGTCACCCATTGCTGCACCAGTAGCAATAGAGCCACCAGTAACCTCTGCTCCGTGCTCTAAACCAACTAAAAAGAAGTTTCCATTATAATCCTCAACTGCAACGTGTGGTCTTGCGTGAGCGATTAATTTCAATTCTTCTTGTGTAGCCTTATCTTGGAATGTTAAAGCCAAAGTCAAGGTAGATTCATAAAAAGTAGTTCCGTTTTCACGAGACGAATTTATTGCAGTTTCAAGTGATGTATTACCTTTTACATCAAATTGATACCAAACAGGAGTACCAGCCAAAGCGGTGATTTCTCCTGATACGATTGTTGCTGCGCCCAAAGTTCCATAGTCAGCGAAATAAACGGCTTTAATGCCACCTACTGCCGATTTGCAAGGTACTTTACGCCCAGTCGTTAAAGAACAAGCCATAAGTTTATATTTTTTTTAGTTATTAAAAAAGGGTAGGCGAGCTTTTTGGCTTACCCACCCCTTTTAAAAATTGATTATTGTTTAATTAAGCAGTATAAATAACTGTATCAGCAGCAACTCCTACTTGTGTTCCAGCCGAATAACGCATAATGAAACGGACATTTTTGCTTCCGTCTAAATTTTGCATATCCAAGAGCGCTACGGTTTGGTGGTCGGCAAGCAAAGAAGTTCCAAAGAACAAGTTTGATTTTTCAGCTAAAACCATACGGTTATCAGCAAGACCGTTAGCAACAAAGATATTGATACCATCGAAAGACAATTGACCTCCGTTGTACCAAGTAGTTCCCTTGTTATCTACACCGTTAGCACCGATAGTAGCAACGAATCCACCCAAAGCACGAACATAAGCACGAGCAACATTTTGAGAAACGTAAAGTGTTAAATCTTCTTTTCCGTAAACGTTAGAATTTAAAGCATCTACAACTTTGCCCATTTCTGCGATTACGTTAGCAGAAGTGATAGCGATAGCAGTAACAGACGGAGCGGAAGCAGCAACTAATTGAGCCAAAAGACCGTCATAGCTACCAGCGCCAGCAGTTCCTGACCACATTGCAGTTTCGTTAGCATCAGCTACTTGAGCAGACAATTGAGCGATAAAAAAGTCGCTAAAGTTTTTCGGTAACTCATCAAATGAAGAATAGCCCATCGCAGCAGCCTCCCAATCCGATTCAAATGGAGTCTTGCATAATTCAAGGTTTACCTGAAGTTCTTTAACTTGTAAGATTCTTTCAGTTAAAGCAACTGTACCTTCATTGGTAAAGTCACAAGAGCCATCAGCAATAATTCCAGCAGTATCAACTTTTTTGATAACTTCTTTGAATTTTACGTTAGGTTTGATTGTAATGGCTTCAGAAGCCAAAGTGTTACCACTCAATAGAGCAGCAGCAATGTACTTACCAGCAAATTCGCCGTTGTAAGTAGTAGTAATTGTTGGTTGTGGCATAATTTAAAATTTTATTTTTTTATTTGTTTAATCTTGCAAAAACTCTATCAACAGTAGACAGTTTTCTTTTAGCACCTAATTTGAATCCAGTATTTTCAGTTTCAACTTTTGCGCTTGTGTTAATTGGCTCAACTGCTGGCTCAGATAATTCTTCCGTAACTTCAACAGGGATCTCAGAAAGTTCAGTTTGATTAACTTCGCTCATTTCTTCCTTAGGCTCTAACATAGCTTTGATTTCTTCAATCATTGACTTGACTTCTGCTAGTTCCTCTTTTGTTGCATATTCAGCAACAGGCTCGTCAGCAGCTTCAACTTCGACCTCAACTTCAGGAGCTTCCTCTACTTCTTCCTCCATAGATTTGATTTCCTTAATGATGCCTTCTTCTTCAATAACAAGTTCACGACCATCTTCCAACGTGTACTCGCCAATTGGTAAAGCTACTTTCTCATCTTCTGTAACGATAAAAATTTCGTTCCCAGCTTCAAACGCTTCTGCTTCTAAAACAGTTCCGTTCTCTAGTTTCATTTGCTCTAGTTTGATTTCCATACCGAGCAAGGTTTTAACTTCTTTTAGCATTTCACTTGATTTCATATTAATATATAGTTTTAAAAAAATTATTTTGTATTTTACTTTAGGCTTTCTTTTGGATAATAAACCATTCCAAACCATCAGACCATACCATTATACCCTCATAAGAAGTGTTTATGTTATAAAAGTTAATACTTCCATCGAGAGTCTGACCGTTAATCGGTGTAAGGTGAACTTGAGTATTTGAAGTAAATCCGCCATTAGAAACTACTCTAATTATTCTGTCTACATTTTGAGTAGCATCGGGCAAATTCAAAGTCATTTGTTGTGCACCTTCACCACTTGCATTAAAGGTTAATCTAAATAAAAGTACATTATCGTAAATTGCATCGCCTAAATTTACAACTGTGTCTGGACTAACCTCTAAAGGATATGAAACAACGTAATTGTGAAATTGATTTAAACTAGCTTGTTTAGTTATACCCCCTTGAACAACGGCAAATAACTCCGCTCCTAGCAATGGTGTTGATTGTGGTAATTCACTTATTTTTAAATTAGACATTATGCTTTTATATTATAATTATTTTCTTGAAGTATTAATTCGCCATTTTCTTGTGCTAAGAAATTAACAGGCTCTCCGCTTATTCTACCTATTCCTTGTGCTTGTAAACTTCCGTCGCAACATTTAGAGGAATAAGTTTTTTTATCTTTACATATACAACCTCTGCGACCACCTTTTGGACTTGTGTAACTCGGTATAAAGTTTTTTAAATAATTTCTCATCTGCCTTGTCCTCTATATTTTTTTTTGTAATTCTTACTTGCTTTCAAAAGACTTGACTTGCTTTTAGCGTGTACGTTTGGTCGCTTAATGTTTTTTGATTCGTATGCGCTTATAACAATTTTAGCCATTTTGTTTTATTTTAGATTCAGCCCAAGACTTAGCCGACTTACCACCCCATAACAAATATGATATCGTACCACAGGCTTCCGTATCACTTGGATTGTAATATTCTTCTGCTCTTGACAAATAAGAATACATCCGCTTAATGGTTTCCATACTAATTGGCTTGCCTTGCGCTAATTGTTGCGCTCGTACTTTACCTACTTGGGTGGCGCATTTGTTATTTACTTTCTTGTTTAGTTCTAAACCTCTTTTGGCATTATTCTTTACTGCATCAGGATAGTCGCTAAAACTTTCTAACTCCATTTTTTTACCTGACTTAGTACGATTATCATTTTTGATAATAGCACGAACTTCTGACAATAGGTACTCAGCTTCTTCTTCTTGTATCCGTTCCATTTCTGCAAAATCGCCAAGCATCTTATCTTTTGGTGCTTCCATTTTATCCGCAAAATAGCCCTCGATACTAAAGCCCTTGACTTTGCCCGTTTTAACAAATTGCTCCCAGACTTCTGTGTTGTTTACTTTGATCGCACCCATCCACGTTCCTACTGGCACATTCATTCCGTATTTCCTACTCTTATCGTGTACCTCATCTTCTACAATCCAACTCTCAACAAGCGATAAACCGTTTATCTCGTATTGATGTTCCATTGTGGCTTTATTTTGATTGCCATTCATTAGGTACATTTGAGATGCTTTTAAGACAGTATCTTTTGAGAAATATATATAATACTCATCTTCACCGTTACGTCTGTAAATCGGCTTATTAGGTATCAATAAAGCACCGAGCAGCAGTTTTTTTTCATCATCTACTTTTTGCAGTTCTATGATATCACTATTTAAAGCAATAAAATCCTCTTCAATGGCTGGATTCTCAACAACGCTAATCGCTTCAACACCAAAAACGGTATCTAATTCATCTAAAATAAGTTCTACTATTCTCATATTTATATATAGTTATATATTTATTATTTTGTTTTTTATCCTAATCCAGCTTCTGTTTGAATGTTACGCTGCAAACTTTGTGCGCTTGTAACGTCATTTGCAACTACATAAGCCTGAACTGGTTGCTGCTCTTGTTGTCCTATCGCTTGTGCTAATTGGTTTGTACCTCCTTGACCGACTACATTGAACGCTGGTGGTTGTGATATTGCTCCTCCGCTTGGACTTGAAGCACCGCCTGTACCTCCTCCACCTTTTGCGTTTGGTATTTTAACCGATGCAATCTTTTTAACATTACGCAAACCATTTGTAAGAATAGCAGCAGCATTAACAAATTTTAACGCAGTTTCAAAAGGTGTTACCGTTGTGGCTGCTAAAGCATCAGAGACACCTCTATAAGTGTTAAGTGTAGCAGAAGCTATTGCAAAACCTTTACCTGCAACAGTAGATTCACCAGCTATATCAGATAATTGGTTTAACCCCTTTTCTGTGTCGTCTAAAGTTTTTATTTTCGTAGCTAAGGCAGCATCATCAATATCTTTTTGAGCATCTGCTCTCGCCCTTGTCAATTCTATTTCGTAATAATCCTTTACTTGTTTTTTTTGTTCTTCGGTGGCTTTAAGACGTTCTAATTCTGCTAAGGCTCTTTGCTGCTCTAATTTTATTTTTTGCACTTCTGTTTCGGCAGCTCTGTCTTGTTCTTTTTTTCTAAAATCTTCTAATATCTTTCCAACTTCATCAACTTGCTCTTTTGTAGTTTCGGTCTCTCCTTTTGCTGCTGCTGCGCTTTCTCGTCTTGCCGTTGTTAATTCAGCAGTCAATGCTTTTTGCAATTTTAATTTGGCAGTTTCTGCATTTATAACGTCAGCCCTTAAACGTGCTTCTTCGTCTAAATCTTCTCTTGTACTTTTAGATAATGAATTTTCCAAAGTTTTCGCATCTGCTCTAAGTTTAGATACTGCAATTTCTTTTTGTGCTAATTCTTCAGATATACGACCAGCTTCTTCTAAGGCTTTTATTCGTTCCTCAGTGCTTACATTTTCTTTGTCTGCTGCTTTTTCTCTTAATTCAGCAATATCTCGTTCTGCATTTGCCCTTTCAATTATTAAATCCCTTGCCGCTTTATCTGCTGCTGCTCTTTGGTCTGCTACCTTAGCTGCACTTTTAGCGTCTTTTATAACTTCTCTACCAAACTCTTTAACAGACTCAACTGCGGACATAAACCCCTTAGCAACCTCTGCATTGGCATTTACTATTTTTTTTCTTGAATCATCAACATATTTTTGTACATCTACAAGTTCTTTTTTCAAAGCCTTTGCCTCTGTATCATCACCAGTAAACTCATTCCAAGCTACTCGCATTTTTAAGATACTTGCTTCTATATTTCCCGTTAGTAAACCAAAAGTTCCTGATAATCTGTCAAGGACTTGCTTTTTTATAAACTCATAACCAGACTGTAAACTACTTGTAAAACTTTGCCAAGCCTTTTTAGGGTTTTCAAAAGCCGATATAACTGCTTCACCGAAATTTGCAAAAACATCTAATAAATTACTAACTACCGAGCCAATTACTCCTAATATCTTAGAGAATTTATTTTGCCCCTCTTCGCTACGTTTAAAAGCAGCAGTAAGTGACCCTATAAGAACAAGCAAAGCACCTATCCCTGTTGCCATTATAGCACCTCTCAATGTTACAAAACCTTTCGTGACAGTACCTAAAGCACCACGAAACGCACCGAATTTAGTTATAGCACCGCCAGTCATTCTATCTAATGTACCTGACAATTGTTGTGTACTCGCAGAAGTGTTTTTAACTTCTTTATCTACACCTTTCATTTGTTGTTTGAACGCCTCTAAACCACCAGCAGCTTTTACCGTTGAAACATCAATTTCCACTTTTTTGGTTATCGCCATTTTATTTCGTTTTTAATTGTTTTTAAACCGTCTTTCAAAGTAATAGGTAACTTGTATTTACCTTGTGCAATTCTTATGTTTTCAGTTTGTCCTTTTGCGTATTTAAGCAATTCTAAAATATCTTTAATCATTAAAAGGCGTTTAATAGTTCTATCTTACTTTCTCCGTTCAATAGGTTTGTCGTTATACTGTTTATCTTATATTCGGTGCTATTAATTACAAACGTATCAGCTAAGGTAAAATTCATCAATATACGTTGTGGCAAGTATGCAGTTATTTTAGTTAGCCTATTACTTTTATTAAATACTGACGATATATAATTTCGGTGATAGTTTTGAAACAAACTATTGTTGTTTACCGCTAAGGCGTACTCGTCTTGCTCGGCAAAGAAATTAATACTTTGTGAAGTCGTATCACCTAAAACGCTATTTAACGGTATAAAATAATTGCTTATAGAAACGGCGTTAGACGGTAGGTTATCGCCATTAACTTGATCCACATAACTTATAGCCGTTCCACTACTAACAAATTTAAGATAAAACAAATAAGGTGCGCCAATATAAGGAGCTTGGTTATCGTCTACCGAATAACCCCATTGAGTGTCTATTTGCGTTGGTGTTGTTAAGCCAATATCGAAAATCCTTTCAAATTTAAAATGTTCAAAAGGTATTTCATATTTAAAAATTTCTCCCGAAAATCTTGTATTTGAATCACCCCGATATTCAATAGTTCCCCATTCTTTGCCAATTAACTGACTGTGTATGTTTGACAAATAGGACTTAGTTCCTTTGTATTTATAAACGACCTCTCTATAAGGTAGAGCCACATTCACCTCGCTTGAATCGACATCGACATATTTCGATATATCAAAACTATTGCCAGACGAATAGTAACTGTCTAAAGTTTTAACTACGATAATATCATTATCCACATAAGCAACTAGGTTAAAAATCTTGAATAATCCAGTAACAAAATCAATAACTTTTATCTCTGGTATTTGCTGCCTAATTAAAAACGGTATGTTACCAGTCGATGCTAATATGCTTGAATTGAAAGTAGCCGTAACTGTTCCCTCACCTTGTATGTCTCCTTCAGCTTCAAACTCTATGTCATCAAATGAAATAGCTTGTGAGACGTGCATAGTAACATAGTAAACATCGTCAGCAACGAAAGTAAAATTTTCGGTTTGTATACCTTGTACGTTTGAAACGCTTATAAATTCAGTTCCATTTTTGAAAATAGTATATCCATAAGGCACAGTCAAATCCCCACTATTGGGAGTAAACGTAACAGTAGCATCCCCTCCGAGTGTTGCGTCTCCGCTTATGGTTATATTTATACCATCGCTGAATACTAACTCGTTTCCGCCAGTATTAAAAATAACTTGTAAGTCTTCTGTTTGGACTTGTGCTGGTGATTCTATATTTCCTTTTTTACGGTGGAGCCACATATATAAATCATAAAAGGCGGCATTACTGCTAGTAAAGAAGTCCGAACTAAATACTATCCCATACTCTTGCTCGATTGCTTTTATAATCATAGGCAAACGAATAGCATATTTTAACTCGTTATATTTTACGCCCTGATTTCCTGAGGGATATAAATTACCATTTAATTGACCACTTGTACCACTATTATAATAAAGCCTTTGACTGTGTGTTATTAAAGGCACTTGTATTGGATTGTCATAAACAACTGAATCAATCGTCTTATCGACTTGCGTGGTTAAGTATGTTTTTAAGTCTGTCGGGCTATAAAGTAAATCGGTAGTATCTGTTGTGTTGAAATTATCCAACCAAGTTAAAGCATCTAGTTTGTCCTCACCAAATAAGTTTTTTAGGCTTAGAGTGTTTCCGAAAAAAGTAATTTTATAAGTATGTGGTTTATTGTCTTTAAGACTTACTCCCTCTAATTTTATAAACCCTTTTTGAAACGGTATATTGTTTAACTCAATTTCAGACTCAACCCTTGCCCTTGCGTCAAACCCTCCGACAATATCAAAATTATAGTAGTGTTTAAATATCTTATTATTTGTTTTGGATGCTGGTAAACTAAACGACTTTGTGAACTCGGTAAAAACTTGGCTTATATCTTTTGTATTTTTAATGGTTTGCGTTATAGATACGCTTTCATCGTTAAAAACATCTACCCTTTGACCTTGTATGTAAAGCTGAATTATTTGCATTATCGAATATTGTTTATAGCATCATAAGCATACGACAAGTCAATAGTATAATCTACTAATTTGTCGTTTACGCTTGTTTTAAAAGTCAGGCTATTTGCATCCACTACCATTGGCGTAATTACCGTATCTAATTCCATCCAAACTTGCTCAGACTGTATAAGTTCTTGCATTGGATCATTATATTGCTCACTTACATATCCAGTATTGATAGTTATCTTTTTAGTCGATTTAACGTTATAAGATTGTTTAGGATGCACCAAAGTATCATAAACACCGAACTCGTTTATTACGGCTCTTTTAAATTGCTCCCTTGTTGCGTTTAAGGTTTCAACTGACTTCTTGAAAAACCAAAGGTCTTGAATAGCACCCCAACGGTTTACAAAACTAACTTTGATAGGCGTATATCTACATTCGTCTAGAGTTATTACCTTAATTATTTTAAGTCCATCGGTTGTATCTATTCTTATTTCGTCTACATCAAATATTTCGTTTTCATCTAAGAACTCAGATATACATACGTTGTCCTCATAAGTTCCGCCAGCTTCAATTACTCTATCTTTAAAACTATCATAAGATTCGGCTGCATTGCTTACATATTCAAAGGCATAAGATGCGCTTGAAGTTATAGCTACCGATTTGGTTATTTGACCTTGATATAAATAAACTACGCTTGTGGTATTGTTTCGATCTACTGGTATGCGTATATCCGAATCAGCTAAACGATAAATAACGTTGTTGCTTTGCATATACCCTCTGGTCGTTGTTGGATTGCTGCCCTCTTCGTAATATCCATAAGCATCAATAATAAAACCACTTTGAACAATAGGGCTACCTAAAGGCGTGCCATCCGATTCATAATTTTGTAAACTTGTTGAATACGTTTGACTATGCGTTAAATATAATGAAGGAATTTGAGCATATTTTAAATCTAAATAATCTCGCATCAGTTCCGCTATCTCAAACAAAACGGTATCATTAATTGAACTATAATTTTTACGAAGTGTATATCTAACTTGACCTCCTATCGTTATAGTTAAAATGCCGTATGCAGCATCGCCACTTCCATCAAAGTTTGATACATAATATGGGCTTCTTACAAATACGTTAGCCATTATCTTGTTGCTTTATTGTTAATCGTTGTCTTTAAAAAATTTTCTACATCTAATCCAAATGCCTCCACAATATCATCAGGTAATCTTTCAAACGCTGCCTCAAATGGTTTAGTAAAAAACAAACTCGGCTTTATACCTTTCTTAAATATACTCTTAGCGATTGCAAATTGTAAACCTTTACGGCTTGTGAACTTTCCAGACTTATCCCTTGTTCCTTTTAATCCCTTTCTTATAACCCATTGACTAAATGCGCTTGGTGGTGGCATTTTGTTTGTGTATTTAAACGGAGTATTATATTTTACATCCGTACCGCTTACACCTTTGTCCTGATACTCGCCATATTCCTCCATTAGAAACTCCATACTAAACGAATTAGGCATAACCTTTAAATCATATCCTAAACTGTCATAAAGTGTCTTAGATGCGTTCTTACCACCCTTAGTTAGTCTGCTGCGTGATTGTTGAACAACATACTTCCCAAAAGCATTTAAAGCATCTTGTGTGTCTTTTAACTGCATATATCAATATCGTTTTGTACTGCAACATCAAAAGTACAAGCCCAACCAGCTAGTAAGTTTTCAAACCTTTCATAAAAAGGCTCACAGTTTCCATCACCATCTAATTGATATAAATTAGTGTGTAATGTTCCTTTTCTCAAAACCATTACCAAACGATTAAGTACCGCTAACTGCGTATTCAAAATATCTTGTTCGTTATTGTTGCCTCTAAATAAATCAGTAGTTTCTTCTTTGCTTTGGTTTACTATATCCATAGCCAAGACTGTAATGTTAAATAAAAGTACTTGTTCTTGTGCAACTACATTATTTACAATGATATGAGCTAAAGGGAATATGGTTTGCTTTGACAAGTCTATTTCTGTGATATCACCAGTCGTTACGGTGTTCGTGTTTACGTCATTTAATAACTGTTCCTTGATAGTTTCAGTCAATTGATAAAATCCTCTAATCCCTTGCATCAAAATTTATTTTTAATTTGTTTTGCTTCTAGTTCGTTCTTCTCTTTTTCAAATGTTAAGAATAACAAACATTCGTGCATTTTTAATTTAGTGATATATTCAAATCGCCTAATATCTGATTGAGCGAGTGCATAGACACTACTGTACCATCCCCATTTTGTTCCGAATTGAGATACCGCAGTAAGTTCGTCTCCTTTGTGTCCTGTGAATAGCTCGTTATAATTTTGCACAAGTCTATCCCTAAATGATAAAAAAAAAGTATAGAACCAAGTACTGCATCTAATGGCATACCTTTTAAGTGATCAACATCCTGTGCGTTGTAATCTTCAATAGTGTATTTGCCTCCGTACTTATTTGTAATCGGTCTATATAAAACTCCCATTGCTTTCTGCATATTATCCCAATCGCCTATATAGGTGTCAAGGTCAATATACTCACCAAAACTCATATCGTCAAGGCTTGGTATAAAACCATACTCAATACCTTTCATTTTAAATTTATGGATAAGCGGAGGGCTGGAATCAAACATCGTTGATATTATGTTACTAATATCTGTTATATCGGTCATTTTTAAGGCTCTTGTCTGCTCCTTATTTAAACCGCAAAATATCTCAACCATTTTAAAGGCTAACTCATTCTCAGGCAAATCAATCACTTTTATATACTCTTGGTATTGTCCTAGTGTGACCTCGCTTAAATTATTCGGTACTATTAATTCAACATTCATACTTATATATAGCTAAAACAAAAATATTTTTTAATCTTTTTTTGCTTTACTCATATGTAGTCCACTTTGACTATTGGATTGCGTACCTGCCAAAGTTTGGTTTACTCAATACGGAATAAGTAGCGTATCGTGTGGCATCTATAAGGTGGTTGTTTTTATCTACTGGCTTATTCATTAGTTTTCCGCTTTTATCCTCTTGCCATTTGTAGTTTCTAAATTCTTGGATTGCGTTATGACTATCTTTGTAGATATTTATTTTAAATCGTTTCAATAGGTCGATACCAGCATTAACCGAATCCGCACCCTTTATACTTGGTCGTACATTCCAACCCATACGCCTAAGTTCTTCTATTAATCTTGGCTCTGCACTATCGCAATATATAGGCTCTCTTGTTATACCTATTTGTTTCCACTTGTTATGTATATCATTCGTTGTCATTTGCGTTTGATATATCAGCTCTTTTAGGTATATGTTATGCCCTTTAATATAAACCGCCACCAGTGTTGTAGGATCGTTAGTATATCCAAAATCTACTCCGTAACTGACAAAATCTGCATCTTCAGGTATTGCGTTTATTTCTTTGTAATTAAATACCGTTGCTTTGCTAATTCCTTTTTGTCCTAAGCCGTATATCTGCCAATACTGCTCGTCTGTATCTCTAAGGCGTTCTATTTCTGCTTTAATACTTGGCTCAAGGAAAGGATTATCCAAATAAGTAGTAATATAAAAATCAGCATCTTCTCGTTCTTTTACTTTGTCATAAATCCAATGGTATTCATCGGAGGGGTTGTAGTCTAGTATTATTTTTTCTTCCGTTCTAAATATAAGCTGCTGCCAGTCCTCGAAATCTAACTCGTTTGCTTCGTTAATGAATAGTAAGTTTCTTTTGCGACCTCTTACCTTTTGTGGCTGATCAAGGCTTATAAACTCAACAAGATTTCCGTTTAAGTGATATTCGCTATTTGATTTGTTGTGGTATTCCTCCGAGTACATATTATGAGAACGCAGTATCTCAATGAAGTCTCGCATAACAGACGATCTTAACGCTGGGAACGTCTTTCGGCATATTGTTATAGTCTTGCTTGTATTACGCAAACAGTAGTCAAAAATAATAAACATAATGATATTATAGGTCTTGCCTGACCTTGTACCACCTTGCTCAATAGTAATTTTATTCTTTGATTCTTTAAGGTGCTTAAATACCTTATTCGTTTTGACTTTCAATAATCTCTATTTGGAAGTTTGTAGGCATACCATCCGCACCAGTTATTTCTTGTCGTTCTATATAACCTCGTTTCTTACCTTTTGTTTTAAGGTAAAATATCATTTCGCTTGTTTTGCCTTTTTGTATGTTTTCAAATAGTTTGCTTTCAACATAATCCAAAGCGATGTTCTGAATATCATCAACTTCTCTAGCAAAGTCCTCATCGTCTTTTAACCAGTTATAAAATTGTGTCCTACCTATACCAACAACTTTACAAGCAGTCGTAACAACGCCCAAAGATTTCTCTAAGGCTTCTATAATTGCTTTTTTATGTTGTTCAGTTTTGTTCATATCTTCTACTTTGGATTCCAAGCATTACTAAAGTCTTTATCTTTAAACACTTGACTTTTAGGGATTCCAGCTCTAAACAATAATCTAGTAACTTCTTCTTTTTCCATACTTAATCTAGACATAATTTCAGCACCATCCAGTCCTTTATTAACCATATCAGTAATGATGTTACTCATCTCTAAAACACTATGTGTGCCTCTTGCTCTATTGTGCCTTATTGTTGCCATTTGCTGCTGTGAAAAATCTTTAGGCTCTATCATAACAGTAGGCACTTTTCCCCCTGTTAATTCATAAATTTCTTTATGACCTGAAACAGTCCATCTATGAAAACCATCAACTATTGTATAATCAGGATTAATAACTATTGGCTGTGTCCATCCATCTTCAATAATACTAGTTTTTAATAATTTAAGTTCAGGTGGCGCAACTTTATTCGGATTGTAATGATTTGGTTTTAATTCCTCTCTATCTATCCAAGTAATTTTATCTAGTGGCTGTTTCATTTTATTTATATAATTTAATTGCTTCTTCTAATGTTATTTTTAATTTTTCTCTTGCTTTAACAGCTTCTGGTTTTAACGTGTTTGACTGCCTATGTTTAAAATCTCCTCTAATAGCAACCCTACATAACCATTTCCAAGAAACTCCAGATAATGGATTTGTTTCTGTGTCGTGTATAGGTTTACTAGATTCTTTATTATGGTTTTTTATATATTGGTTTATTGTTTTCTTAATATCATTTTTAGTATCGTGTTCGTAAGAATCTATTATTACATTTAAATACTCTTTATAAGTTATATGACTAGGTTTAGATGAAGAATTTGAATATAACTCGCTATTTCCGTATCTCCAAGCAGTAGCGACACCATCAACCCTACTTAGCATTTTGTGCCACATCTCGGGAAATGATTCAGAATAAATCCAAAGACCTCTAAGGGGCTCTTCTCCAAAAGGAGGGCAAACTCTTTGACCTAAAAAATTGTTATATAGTTTTGTTTGATTAAATATATCATAAGTCTTGTTATAATCCCATCCGAACTTATGTACTGCCAGCCAAACATCTTCACTACTCCAATCATATATTGGAAATGCTCTGTATTGATTTCTCCCGTTTTCAGCTTTTGAATTTATATAAGCATCATTCTTTTTTTTAGCGATAACTTGATATCTTCTCAAAGATTCTTGCGTTCTAATTCCTGTTAACATAGCAATTCGACCATCTGACCTATTATAAAGATATGGGCTAAATTCTTGAAAAGTCATTCCTTTATTAAAATTAGTATGTTCTTTTATAGCTTCATCAGGCATATCTCTTACCCATAAATCTTCCTTGTCTTTATCCCAAGTGTACCAAAAAGGTTCTTCATTAGAGCAAGCGTTCCTGTGTTTAAATTCTAAACAGTACCACTTTAAATCAACTTCTTTTAAATCAGAAACTCTTTTAACGTATTCAATTGTTGGTGGGTGTATAGCTTCTTCATCAAAAAAAACAACCTCTAATGGCAATTTATTTTTTTCTTTAGCAACTTTTAAAGCAACATTTAAAACGGCTGTACTGTCTTTCCCTCCTGAAAATGAAACAACTATTTTGTCAAAAGAATCAAACAAGTATCTAATTCTATTTAGTGATTCATCATACACGTTTGCTTTAATGTATTCTTTTTTTCTTACTGCCATTATTTTGTTCTTATGGATTCAATCATATTGGCTGGAATGCCATCCACAATAGTCCTATTTATCATAGGGTGATCTTCGTCTGTTGCACCAAAATCACTATCAGGATGAAACGCAACTACATCCATAACCTCATCGTCATTAGTCTTAAATGCGTGTAATCCATTTGCATACATCTCACCATCTAAGCCAATAGAATAATTATCGCCATCCCATTCTTTAATGACAAATATCATATCTTTTTTTAGTTCTAAATTACCGAAAGGCGTTTTGCAAATACCATTTCCTTTTATTACCATTCCAATTCTGTGGGAAGGGTGCGTGTGCATAGTTTGGTCTATTTTTATAGGGAAGTGTAAATGATTAAAACAAGGGTCTCCCATTTTAACAGGTGGAATTAAAAGACTATCCGTACATCCATCAATATATTTTAATCTGCCAACACCCTCAACTTGACCACCTATTGTAAAATAAGATTTAAACTTTGTAGCTGGATAAATACCTTTTTCGTGATAAACTTCTATTAAAATCAATTTACTGTCAAAATCACAAGTTAAAGCAAAGTTTCCAATAGAGGTAAAATACATCCCTTTGGTTAAATGAAAATTAGGTTTTCCAGCGGATTGTATTGAAGCTATGCCATCATAAACGTATCCGTAATAACTGCAATTATCTTTTATATCAACCCCTAGACCATTTATTACATTATAATAAGATATTGGATATTTTTCGTGATTGCTTTCGTCAAACAATAGTCCTTTGACATTATTGTCAAAACAAATAAAAGATTTAGTTTCTTGTAATATCATACAATTTATTTTTTATAATTATTAATAACGTGCATTAATGCCTCTTCAATTTTTTCAAAGTTAAATTCTTTCTTTATATTATTCAAAACATTTAACAAAAAAATCTTGTTTTTGTGTTGCATAATTAATTCAAAAACAGAATAATCATCATCACTAGCTTTGGGTGAATTATTTTCACTAGATTCATTTTCTAAATCAATGTCAAAAAAATCATCTTTGTTTTGCCAATTATCTAAACCCCAACTTTCAAGCTGAACACTATTCCATTCATTGGCTAACAAGTCCCAATCCCATTCTCCAAAGCCTACATTGTCTTTTACTATAAATTCTCTTTGCTGCGCTTCTGTTAGTTCTTCAGCTTTTAATATCCATACTTCTTTTAGTCCAGCTTCTTTACAAGCCTTTAACCTCATATTACCACCAAGTACAACCATTTCATTATTTACAACTATTGGTCTTAGTTTTAACATTTCAGGGAACTCCTTTATAGAAGTGACTAGCTTTTTAAACTTGTGGTCTTTTATAAATCTTGGGTTGTTTTCGTTTGATCTAACTTCTGAAATTTTTACTAACTCCATTTATTTTTGTTTTATATTTATATATAGCTATTTTCATTAATTTTTGTAGCAGCGTATTCTATCGTTTCTTTTAAATCATTTTCTGACAAGTTTTTAGCAATGTTCATAAGGTCTGACAATGATACGGTAGACGTAACTGTTGTAACTAAGGTATCAAACATTTTGTTCAGGTTTTTGTTGTACCTAGAATATATCTCGTAATTCTTTATACTAAAAATGATTGTGGCGTGGTGGCAGCTTTTACCATTTGATTGATACCACCTTACTATGTCCATAAGGCTTTTACCCATTACTTTGTTTAAGAATAGATTTGCTACTGATCTATATTCAATAACTTCTTGCTTTCTTGTTTGTTGAAATATATCTACTCCACTAATTTGTTTTATTAATTCTTGTACGTTGTTCATTATTTTAATTTTAAAAATTCAGCAGAGGCGTGTTCCTTAAACCATTCTTTGTTCTCGTGGTATTTATCTATAACGGCATCAATCATAACCAGTTCATCAACATCGGAAGTTCTTAGCTTGTCTATAAGTGATTCTAGCTTGTTTAATACGTTTGTGGTTACTTCGGCATCATTGTTATACACAAGATCGTAATCATTCTTTATAAGGCTCTCTAATTGCTTAAGGAAGCGTTGTCCGTTTAGTTTTAGATTATGCTTGTATTTATTTGTTCCGTTTAAATCGTCTATCGCTTCTAGCGTTAGCTGACCTAATAACAATACTTTTAAATAACTTAATCGTGAGTCTCGTTCCATTCTTTTTTTTGTTTTTCTATTGTTTCTATTTCTCTGTTTATGTAGTCTAATGCTTTTCGTAGGTCGCTAAGTTCATCGACTTTCTTACCAGCTCTTGCAACATACTTTATAATGTTGCCCCTGTTGAAGTTTAAACCGTAATCAGTAATGAAGTCTATAACGTCATAACCTTTTCCGTTTTCGTAGTGTATTTGTGTTGCTCTCATTTTAATTGTTTTCTATTGCTTGTATATCTTTTATTCCTGTTTCATCAAATGTAATTATTGCCTCGTTATATCCCTCTGCTAAATACATCGCTATCCTATTGTCAAATTCCTTTAGTGTCATTCTTCCTCTTTATTTTCTTCATACCATTTGATTGCTAAGTAATTAAGTAATTGATAAACTGTTTTTTCTAAAACAGCGATCCGTTGTTCTTGTGTCAGCTTCTTTATTCTCATTCCGTTCTAAGTTTTAATAAGTTATAACATTCAATATATTTCTCCCTTGCCTTGCTTTTGTATTCTTGTTTGAATAGTTCGTATAATTTTCTTGTGTATTTATACTTTGTATCGCAGCCCTCGTAATAATTCTTTGCAAAACTTTTGCCTTTACCTTTGAAGTAGTTTACATTATCAGCAGTATCACCAGCTATCATCTGTTCGTAAAAATTATACATCGCCTCCTGTTCCGATATATCATAAATTGCCTTATGCTTATAATGGTAGTTATAAATAAGACAAGGGAATTGCTTATAATCCTTATCTATTGACACGATCATAACTTCATTCCTACCAACTAACTCAGATAACTCAAACCAATGACGTGCAACCAAATCATCTGTTTCAATTCCATAACTATAATAACTCGAATAAGTTTCTTTAACGTAATCGTGCATCTGGTTTAATAACGGAGGCAACTCTATCTTTTTACGATTCGCTTTATAGTCCTTTGTTATTTGTTTTCTAAAATTTCCCTTTGAACCATTAAACACCCTGACCTCGTCAATAATGTAAATATCTTCTAAGTGGTTTATTATACTCATAAACTGCTCATCAAACTTTACTATCGAGTCGTTTATATCTGTATAAAATTTTTCTCCATCATCGCTCTTAGCTTTATAGCAACTTGCGAAAATTAAACTGTCAGCATCAAATAGTAGTATCATCTGTTTTTGTATGGGTTTAGTTTTTCATTATATCCTCTTGGTAAATAGAAAGGGTCATATCTAAAACCCAGTATCGGGTTTATTCCGTTGTCTATCCATTCTTTCAAGGTCATTCTCTGCTCTTTTTGCTCTTTCAATTGCTCGTTCTTTCTCATTTTTAAAATCACTTATTAACTGGTCGTATGCTCTGCGCTCTAATTCTAAATAACTAACATAAGCCGATATATCTATTAATTGTCCTAACAAACTGTCAAGGTCTTTATCAGTTTCTGCTTTGTTTTTTATTACATCAATCACCTTAGTAATTGCAGTAAGGTATTCCATTTGCGGTAAATCCCTGACTGGTCTCATAATGACGCTAATATATACATAAAAAATAAGACTAAAAAACTATAAAAGCATCCTAACAATAAAATGTTAATCATCATCTTTTTTTTAATTCCAAACTTTTTGCGATTAATTATCATCACTATTAAAGCTATTGCAAATACCGCAAAGGTTAAGAATGTTTCGTTATACTGTATCATAGCATTGATGCTTCAAAACAAGTTCCAGAACAAACGCCTTTTGTGTCAGACGGTTTGCCACATTCAGGACATTCGTAATCGTAATAATCCCCTATTGAAATTAAGTAGTCGTCGTATGTTTTCATTTTTTTGTTTTTAATTGTTTTTTATTTAATTCTTTCCAACGTTCTTCAAGCCTTGCGTTATTCCATTCGTGAGCCTCTTTTGCCATTGGTACAATATGAAGTAGATCACTATATAATTCGCTACCTTCAAAAATAAGAGTAGTACCATCTTCAAGTTCAATATAAACTTCTCCATTCGAAGTATGCAGACTTATTGTTTTGTCAATATAAATTTCGTTCATTGTTTTAGTTTTTTAAAAAGGTCGTTATCATCTTCTTCAAATTCAGCGTGTTCTCCACAGTCTGAACAAATGTCTGTTTCCCATAGCGGAAATGCACCGCAGCAATTAGATTCCAGCATAGCAATATAATAAAATTCTGTAAGTAAAGTAAGCTGGAAAAGCTACTAATGTAACTCTTTGTGCATAGTAAAAAATTCTTCCTAGTGTTTTCATTGTTTTGTTTTTAGTTAATTCTAAATATATGATATAGTTCTCCCTCAAAATGATGCTCAATCTCATCACCATCATAACTCGCAAAAGTATGACCATAACCATCTACCGAACAATTTTCAGCAGTTTCCTCCCAATCAATAGCTAAAAAGTCTGGCAATTTTAAGTCGTAACAATCTAAAGTTGTATTTTTAATTTCTTCAACATAGAGATCCCATATTTTAAATCCCGAAATAAATCTATATTCTTGACCATCAATCTCAATATAAAAGTCTTCAGAATTTTCAATTTCGTTTTTTAATTCTTCAACTTCTTGACTGTGAATATCCAATTCTAGTTCGTCTTGGATAAATTCTTTAATTTGTTTTTTTAGTGTCATTGTTTTGTTTTTAATTGTTTAACAGTACAAATATAAAACTATTTTTTTAATTACCAACAAAAAAATGTTAATTATTTTTATTTTTTTTCCTTATCCTTGAAATACTTATCCCAAATTTTAGGCGCTTTAAATTCTGTATCGTTTGAATTTACTATTGTGGCTTGTTGTTCTGTGAGAAGATAACAAGGTTTTAAAAGTTTCTTTTTAGTCCACAAGGTTGTATCAGGACAATACATATCCACTGTTTCGTTTAACTTTAAATTATTAAGCCAATACATATAATTCGCCTTTGGATCGTTTACGAAATAGATAGCGACCTTTCCAGTAGCTATAAGTTTGTCGTATTTAAACTTCTCCAATAATTTAGTGTCATAATGTTTATTCCTAAACTTCATTTCAATAACGCATTCGTGTCCTTTTGGTGTTAAACCCTCTGCATCCCAAGAATCGTACCCCTCTCCTGTCCATTCTAAACTCCAACCGTCTAGGTTAAGGATAGCTATTGTAGCTTTTTCAAGCTGGTGTATTTTACTAACCATAAATTCTATCTATATCCGCTATCCACATTTTATATAACTTACCGTTACAACTGCAAGGCTCTGTATATTTATGATCGTAATAATTAGCGTGTAATTTGCAAAGTATTTTTTTATACTCATAAGGAAGCGATTGATTGACATTTGCTTTGAAGTCAATCCATAAGTCTTTATCTTCCTCTGTCATAACTTTTTTTACCATAACTCAATATCGTTATATTTATCTTGCCTTTCATCACATCCGCAACGATCACCCCATATTTTTTTGACGATCCAACGAATACCTGTGTACTTTGTAATGTAATAAATTAAATCTCCTAATTTCATAACAATTTATTTTTAAGTTTGTTTTTCGTAACGATAAAAGTATTCCTTAAAGAATCATAACTAATTTTTGTTTTTCTGCTCAACTCTGAAATATTGTTCTGTGTAGCCACCAATTCAAAAACTTTTTTATCATACCAATAAATATCATCCATTGCTTGTTCATACGCTTTTAACTTATTTTCAAAGTCTTTCTCAAACTCATTCCAATCGGGATCTTCATCTGACAAATCAATATCATTAATATCTATCTTTTTTATCTTGCTCTCCTTTCGGATAAAACCAATGTGCAACCCTTTGAGCATTTTATAAATATAGAAATAATTTATCTCGGTTTCATTGTACCATATATTTAAACCATCAGCCTCATAACCTATCAAAAGAATATACATCTCTTGTACGATATCTTCTGCTAACTCAATAGAACAACCAAAGGACTGAACAATAGATATCCAATCCTCGTGTTTTAAAGCTGCTGCCTCTATCAACTTTCCCATTTAAACGTAATTACTATAAAGATTAAAGCTATTTGTAAAGTGTGGTCAATAACATCCTCATCATCGTATTCTTGTCGGTCATAAAGCAAACCAACTAAAATACTGTAAGTTCCTGCGATAATTACTTCAGCTTGTTTCCAAACTGCAAATCCAAACAAAGCAGTAATTAAAAGTATTCCAATCATTAAAAAGGTATTTTAAGTGTTTCTATTAAACTTTGACCTTGCATCTCAAACCCAACATTATTAGTCATCGACTTCATTACTATCGGGCTATCTATTGGTGTCGGTCTGCCACCAGTATCAATGTCTTTTACCTTGCGTACAATTATATTGCTTTGCATCCAATCGGTTGGGTGCTGGGTGTAGCGGTGAATAACCAAGAAATCATCGCAACGGTTGACGAATTTTGAGCCTCCTTCAGCGTGACTGCTCATTGGTGGCATTGGGTGTCCAGCGTATATGTGCGTTTGATCGTGCTTCATTCTTTGCGCTTCTGTTACTGAGTGCGTATTTAACCATATTGAAATGTTATGTTTTTTACAAAACAATCTTATTTCGCTAGTAGCTTGGTAATCGTATTCGTGCGCTCCTATTCCTCTCAATACGCTTTGGTCTTTTGTTAAACTATTATAAGGATCTATCATAAAACCGTGATACGTTTGTTGTTGATATAATTTTTCTGCATTTACTAACAATTCTCTAAAGGTGTAAAGTCTTTCCGTATCTAAAAACCTAAAATGTTCTCTAATGAATCTAACTCTTAATTGAAAAGCATCAGCATCAACTTTATTAATTGGCTTGCCCTCTAAAAATTCAACTAACTTTCTTACAATGCCGTGTGTTTCGTTTTCGCTTGAATAAACCAACCATCTCAATTTATGCTTTAAAGTGTATAATAACATCATATAAAGTATAACGGTGGTTTTACCTACGTTGCTATGCCCTAAAATAACATTGAAGCTGCTATGCTTGAATCTCATAAATTCATCAATAGCTGGTATGCCTAAAGACAAACCTTCTTTGATTTGCCCTGTGCGAACTTGGTTTAATTTGCTTATCTCTTTGTCGAAATCTACTAACATAATTTTATTTTGTTTTGTTGTTATTGTAAAGGTATAAAAAAAAGGGGTGCGCAAACACCCCCTTTGTAATTAAAATGGCAAATCTGCCGTTTCTCTATCAGGTGAATGTTGGGCTGACGTAACTTGTTCTTTTGGTGTCCAAGTATTAACCTCTGCGTACATTCCCTTTGAGTTTTTCTTCACGTCAATAGATAGCCAACCGTTGTTAGCTTTTATAAGTTCTCCTTGCGTATTCATAAAGTCGACGAAGTCCTCTGCTTTAATTGTTATCTTAACTGGCAGCCAGTCCTTATCTGTTGGTTTTACAAATAACCCTCTTGCGAATACTTTTTCTGTTTTTTCCATTTTTTTACTTGTTTAAAATTTCGTTAAATATATTAGTAAATTCTTCAACCTCATCTAGCTGAATACTACCTTTTGCTGCCAACTCAATAGCACCTTTAAAAGCCACTTGTCTTAAAATAGATTCGTTAGTGCTTCTTGTTGTACCCGTGTTGTAACTTGGTTTGGCTTGAAAGGTTGGTTTAGGCATTTCTAATTTAGCAGTTTTAAATTCCTCATTCGTAACTGTAAAAGAAATCTCATCATTTTCTGACTTAGTAAAATTACCTTTTGCTAAAAAATTGTAGTAAGTGCCGTCAGCTAAGTCAATTCTAAATTTATTAAACTCTCCGTGCGAATTAGACCAAGTCCCTTTTGGCGTAATGTGTTTGATTTTTCCTGTTTTCATTTTTCTTCGGTTTTAATGTTTCTGGATTTTAGAATGTCCTCAATTTGCTTGTAAGTAGCATCTAACATTCCATCTTTGCCTTGCATTTCGATAAGGTCTTTCGTTGGATAATTGTGTAAATACATTTTGTTATAGTTTTAAATTATGGTACAAATATAAAAATAATTTTTGGAATAAAAAAAAGGCTACAAAAAATTTTTCTGCAACCTCTTTTTATCTATAATTAAAAACAATACTAACAAAACAGTACAAACGTACTTATTTTGGTAACTCCTTTAAAATGTTTTCATACTTAGTTATTAACGTTTCAAGTTCATAAGACGATATTTTGTTTATCTGCTTTGATTGTTGTAATAACAATTCCGCAGTACCCTCACCAATATTTGACTCTAGCCATAAGCTAAAAAGATATTGCTCTCCGTAACGAAATACATTGCATCCAGCGCATTGAACTTGTACGTTTATTTCATCCCACCTTGTTGAATAGTGTTTACGGCTTATGAAGTGTCCAGCTTGTAATTTTTTCCAATGGTCTTTTTTGTGGCACGTTACGCATTGAGCCAAACCATTCCCGTCTGCATATCTTCTCCGTATGTATTCGCTGAAGACTGCATCTAATTTTTTAACCAGTTTAGTGCGTGTCGGTTTTTTAGACGATGGCATTATCCAGTTTCTGAATTAAGCTGCGTAATTCCTCTTTTGATACGGTTGCTTTTACTCTTTCCTTGTAGGTTTTTAAGTTCAACTCGTAACTTTCTGAATTTTGCAACTTTTTAACTGTGCTTTTAATATTCATTTTGTTATAATTTGTTTAAACTAAAAATATTATTATATTATAATGTTATAGTATTATTATATTATAGTATTATAATGTTATTATATTATAGTATTATAGTATTATAATGTTATTATACTAAAATAACTTAGTTTAAATTACTTATATATAGCAAAGTTAGTTAAATTTTGTTAAAAAGTCAAGTTTTTAACTTCTTATTGATTTTTTATTTTGGTAAACTTTTCAAATCCTCTGCTGCCGAAGTATGCAGCATAAACCGTTACGAGTAGATATTTAAGCAAATCTATAAACTCGTTTTTTACTATAAATTTATTCTCAGAACTATCCAATATGACAAACAAAGTCATCATTACCGTTAGAAATATAAGCGTCAATGGTCTTGTATTTTTACTAAGCCAAGAATCGCTTACCATATCCGACTCCCACCTATCCGTAACCCCTTGCATCTCGTTTAAGTCCATTTCAAGCAGTTTTAACGCTACTTCTTTATCTTTTGAGGGTAAACTACTATCGGACTCTAAAAAGTTCTTAAAAACGCCTAAAACGCCTTTTTCGGGCAAATTACCAACTATTGCTTTAACAACGTCTGACTTGCCAATACTTCTCAAAAAATCACCTACTCGTGTAGTTCCGTTTTCATCTTTGTACTTAGGCATAGCAATCTATTAAATATCTGTATTCATCTTGTACGTCAAAACTTGGACAAGCCTTATTCGCAAACTCGTTATGTCCGTGTAACGTTGCGCCTTTAAAATCGTCTAAAAGTGATCCAAGCAATAAATCTAAAGCCATTATTTGCTCTGGAGTTCTGGTATCTTTTGCTTTTAGGTTGTTTTTATCTACCCCTCCGATATAGCAAATCCCAATACTGTTTTTATTGTAAGATTTAACGTGAGCTCCGCTTCTTTCAATAGGTCTGCCTTCGTGTACTGTACCGTCTAAATAAACAACATAGTGGTAACCTATATCCGACCACCCTCTTTGCTTATGCCAAAGACGTATATCTTCAACGGTTGTGTGCCTACCTTCTGGCGTTGCTGAACAATGCAGTATTATTTTATTTATTGCTCTCATTCTTTTTGTGCGTTTCAACTATTTTCATAGCCGTATAAACGATTGATGCAATCAATAGGATTATTTTAAGCCATTGTTCTACATTGCTAAAACTGATTAAAAAAGTCAAGCCGTTAAATAACGCAATTCTTGCATCTTGTAAGTGCATATTATGAAATTTTATAATTTTCGTAATCCAACCCAAAGAAACTATGTACTCCGTTTCCGCTTAAATTAATCGCATAAGACTTCCAACCGTAAGGATGACCATCTTCGTTTGACCATAAAGCGTCAACGTGCCATTTAGCCGATAATACTGGTGCTTTTATTTCGTTACCATCTTCGTCATATTCTCCATTTTCTAAAACAATATGCCCTAAGTGAACAACTGTGTGGTTGTGTGTAGGGTATTCGTTTCCGTCTTCGTCTGTATCTACTCCTAACGATACTACTTTTTTAATTGCTTCTTCTTGTGATGCAAATTCGTATTTTCCTATTTTCATTATATTTACTTTTGGTTATAACTATTAGTTATTATGTTAACTTTTTGTTGTTTTCTTATCTTATTATGTTTGTTATGTAAAGATTTACTCTTGTTCTTATCATAAGCGTAAATGTTACCCTTAACTTGTTAATTCTTGTAATTCTACGTCTGTTAATGTGGTGTCGTAAAGTCTTGCATCTAACAAGTCTATGTTAGGTAAAAAAGAAGATAAGCTATCCGCAAAACTAACTTGGTCTAAAGATGAACCAGTAAAACTGCAACTTGTATCGCTCCCAGAATCCGAACCATTTATGTATAATTTACTATCATTTAATTTGTACCTTATAGCAACCTTATATTTAGTTCCTACTGTATAAGAACCCCCATTTATAAAAAATTGACTTCCTCCGCCATCGTTAGCTAAAGCACGTATAAGACCACTTTGTAGCCGTATATCTACTTGCCCAACAACTCCGCTACTGCTTTTAGCTTGGTATAAAATTTGAAGAGTAGATGAGTCTTTAGGTGTGAACTCAATAAACATTGTACCCTCTGACTGTCCAATAACTTGTGTTACGTTTTGTTGATATGCGTTATCTGCAACCCTCGTTACTGCACTTCCTGACGTGTTGATTATCGAAGTTTCGTAGCTTCCTGCTTCTAATTGAGCTCCATATATGTAGATATTAGCACCTATTAATGTACTTACATCTGTTGCACTATCAGCACAATAAATTCTTGCAGTAAAAACACCAGCAGAAGTTACGTTTGCAGTTATAGAACATCTATACCATCCGTTACCATAATCTTCAATCTTTGCCGTTGTTGAATAAGCTGATGAATTTGATTGACCTATTAAACCATTGTCTAAATCAAAAGTATAATTCCAATTATTTGTGCCATCTTTTATAACGTTTAAATAAATCCAATTGTTAATACCTTTTTTAGCAAAAACACTAAATGTATTGTCCCCAGTTGATAAAGTATAATTGTTTCCTACGTATCTTGAACCATTTGCGGTTGTTTCAATTTTAGAACCGTTTAAATTACCGTCTACGGATATTATCTCATTACTTAAAACACTAACCCCAGTCTTAAACGACCATTGCGTAAAATCTTCGCTATAAGTAATTAAATTAGTCCGACTCGGCTCAAGAAGCAAAGCACCTTTACTGTCATTTAAGTAATCTACTCTTGGCTGGTCTGCACCTACTGTTTCAATTAAACCATCTTTATTAACTCGTGTCGCACTACTCGCTCTATCAAATGTGAAAGGTAATGGCTTGTAGTTATTATTTTCTGAATTATACCCAAGCACAGACCCTTCTTTCGTTGCCCATTGTCCGTTACCGAATTTTAATGTATTTGCCATATCTTATTGTATTGAATATAATTGACTTGTTGCCATTTCAGAAAATGAAGTCCAAGAAGTTAATGTTTCTAAATCTGTATCGTTTAATGCTGAATCAAAGTATTGTATTTGTTTAGTGTTTCCGTAGAAATCGCTGCCACCCGCACCATTATCAAAATTGATTTTAACCAATCCTGTTGGTACGCTTCCTGATGAATCAGCACCCCTTTCAAATCCGTCAACCCATAAAGCGAAATCATTTTCTTTATATTTATACGCTATCTTAAATGGTGTTGTTGCATCAGGCATAATATAGCTAATCACAGCTTGATTTGATGGAGAAACATAAGTAACGCCAAAAACTCTATTATCTGTGCTACTCAACTCTATTCTGTGTAAACCTGCAGCGCTTGAGTTTGGTAAAGCAATTCTCCTAATAGTACCGTCATTGGCAATTGCCGATATTTCAGCAAACAAAACACCCTCTGAATCATTAAACGTATTAGCATCTCCTGCTCCGTTTGCAGTTTCTGCTACTCTTGTGACGGATGAATTTGTTGTTGGTATGTAACTCGTTTTATGAGTTTGTTCTAATTGTGATCCCCACATATAAATTGATTCACCAGCACCGTTTACACCTAGAGAAAATGTACCCGTTCTGCCGTCTCGGTCTTTAGCGATACATCTGTACCAACCATTTCCATAATTTTCAATTTCACCCTCAAAACCAGCAACAACCGAAGTGATAACACCATTATCTAAATCAAAAGTAACGCCACCAACTCCACCACTTGCGTTTTTAATTATAAAGGTGCTTGAACTTGCTTTTTTAGCGAAACAAGATGCTACATTATTCGTTGCACTCCAAGTGCTAAAT
>WLWF01000752.1_pt1 | contig 30251 bp, 29 predicted proteins | sample 6718331 | NCBI WGS metagenome assembly WLWF01 (sample SAMN12718692, study PRJNA515312) | sponge metagenome | isolation source: marine sponge | host: Mycale hentscheli | place: New Zealand: South Island, Marlborough, Capsize Point | collected 2003-05-01 | reverse complement strand
CGACATCGGAGCAAGGGAAAGTCACCAAGAGCACCCCGCAAGGATCCCTCGACTACGCCTTCAACCCCGTGTCGGTCGCACTCGGCGCGGAGGCGACTTTCGTGGCACGGGCGATTGACTCTGACCGAAAGCATCTGACCGAGGTTCTTCGCGCCGCGGCTGCCCATGAAGGCTCCGCCCTGGTGGAGATCTACCAGAACTGCAACATCTTCAACGACGGTGCATTCGAGCCATTGAAGGAGAACGATGTCCGAGAGAACCATCTCATCCGCCTTGAGCATGGCGAGCCGATCATCTTTGGGAACAATCACGAAAAGTGCGTCATCCGGGATTCGGATGGTCACCTGCAGGTGGTGAACGTCGAAGACGTAGATCAGTCTGACGTGATCATTTTTGATTCCCACGCGAAGGACCCTGGCCTGGCCTTCGGCTTGTCGCGCTTGTACAACCCACGGACACTCACCAACACCCCGATCGGCATCTTCCGAGACGTCACCCACCGCGAGGCCTACGACCGTATGGCTCAGCAACAGATCGCGGATGTCATAGAATCCGAGGGTCCCGGTGATCTCCGCTCGCTGCTGCACGGCAGCGACACGTGGACTGTTCGCTGAACAGTCAGACCACTACGTCGCCGTCTTTCGGCATCGGTTTGGTCTATGGCCTCACGGCCTACATGTTGTGGGGTGGGTTTCCCCTCTACTTCATGCTGGTTGATGGCTTGCCTCTACTCATGATTGTCGCCAGCCGAGTGCTGTTCGCCCTCCTATTTGTCACGGTGATCATTGCGCTGTTCCGACGATGGGACGAAATAGGCGCCCTCATCCGAAATCTCCCAGCCCTACGCATGTCCATCCTCGCAGGCCTAATCCTGGTGACGAACTGGAGCATTTACGTCTATGCGGTGACATCCGATCAGGTCATCGACGCATCACTCGGCTACTTCATCAACCCACTCATGACGGTGCTTCTGGCAGTCCTGGTAGTGCGCGAGAGGCTGGGGCGATCACAGTGGATCGCCATTGCACTGGCAGTTATCGGTGTCTCAGTCATTGCAGTCGCAGCAGGGGCGATACCCATAATCGGATTGAGCCTGGCCTTGACTTTCGCGGTGTACGGACTCATCCGCAAATCCATTCCCACTAGCGCAACAGCAGGCTTATTTGTCGAGACCCTCGGCGCAACACCCATTGCACTGGTCTACTTGATCTTTGCATGGACGACGTTCCAGCAGATCACAGACATCCCCGAGGCAATTGCTCTCTTGGCACTAGCCGGACCAGTCACGGTGCTGCCACTCTTGGCGTTTGGGAGCGCCGTGAATCGACTGCCTCTCAGCGTCGTCGGGATGCTTCAGTACACAACGCCAACGATGATCTTCCTTTTAGGTCTATTTTTCTTCAACGAAACCGTTCTCTTCGGAGAGTGGATTGGCTTCGTCTTCATTTGGGTTGCGCTGATCATCTTCACGACGTCCTCTTTGAACAAAGCCCGCAGGCGGCAACTCGTTGACACACGCAAAACACATATTGCGTAATCTCCTCTCTACTTACGATGAGCTATGGCGTCGATCTCGAATAACAGGCCGGGACGTGCGAGCGACTGCACTACAACCGTCGTATCCGCTGGATAGGGCTTCGTGAAGTACCGTCCCCGAAGGTCGGGAATGTGGATAAAATCCCGCTGATCAACTAGGAAAAGGCCGACCCGCAGAATGCAATCCAAGCTGCTACCTGCTTGACCCAGAACGGCCTCAAGGTTGACGAATGCTCGCTGGGCCTGAGGCAGGAATTCGTCACTGACCACCTCCCCTGAGACGTCAACACCAACCTGCCCCGAGACGAAGACGAAATCATCGAAGATGGTCGCCGGGGAATAACGGTACTGAGCCGACCATGTCGGCGGTCGTACCGCAGAGACGGTTGCCCATTCCGGGTTGCGGTCCGTTTCCTCACTCAATTTGCACCTCCAGCAGCTTCGAGAATTCCTGAATTGACTCCCCACGATCCACCGTCAGTAGACCGACAATCGAATCAATTCGATGTGACGACAACCCAACAGAGGTTAGGTTCGCTCTCGCTTTAACTTTCACGTCCTCTTCGGTGAACGGGCGGTCCCGATTCCCCAGAACATCCTCAATGAAGCAACTCCTCACGGAACCATCGGACAGGGTGACTTCCACCTTCGCTGGAAAGACTCGCGGGAATCCGGAATCACACCAGGTTTCGTAGTCGATACGCTGAGCGAATGTGATGATGTCGTCTCGCGTTTCCCCGCGGAAGGTCTCCAAGTCCACCTTTTCATCCACGAATGCGGTGGCAACCACGTACGGCAGGCTCCATCTCGCTTCCTGCGTTGTCTGCGGTGCCACGCGTTGGTCCCACGGTTCAGCGACCACCGGGACCACCCCTTCGGGTACATGGCAAAGCACTCTGGTGATCTCAGAATCGGCAATGTCACTCTTTAACAACTGAGCGGCCTCTATGAACGGGTGGATGTAGTGACAGCAGGGAAACATCTTGAAAGCAGCATCCGGCAGGTGCCATAGCGTTCCAATGTCCTCAATCATCTGCTCAAAGTCACGTGACCTGTCTGCACCACCGTAGAGAGAAAAAAATCCCATCGATCCATGGAAGACGTCATCTGGACCGGTGATACCTACCTGGGCCAACTCAGCGGCCATGATTCCGCTGTGCGCAGCCCAGCCCGGCTGAACAGCCTTGGTGGAGTCTCCACGCTTGGCCGGCCTCAGGGTGCCGCTAGCCATACTCCCGGCGATTGACAGTGCATGCGCCGACTTCTCGACATCATCACCAGAGAGTAGACAGGAGACTGCAGCTGCGGCGAAGACTCCAGCAGCAGGCGTCACTTGGAATCCGCGACGCTGCAATCCGCCGGGGTCGCTCAGTCCAAGGCGAATCAACAGTTCCCAACCCACGGCGAACGCAGCCATCATGGTGTTGAGATCCGTTGACCGCTGCTCTGCAATCGCCAGAGCCACCGGTGCGAGCACGCTGCTGCCATGGACCACCGATTCGGTGTGGGTGTCGTCGTACTCCAACGAGTGAATAAGTGATCCGTTAATCAGAGCAGCAACCTGTGGTGTCGTCGTAAGATCCGAACCGAGCACGGAGCAGGGACCGGGCCCGTAATCGAGTCGAACAATGTCGGTCGCGGAGCCAAACTGTGATCCCGCGACACCTACGCAGAGGGCGTCCAGGAAATGCATCCGAGCGGACTTCATTGCCGCATCCGGAACGTTATCGCGAGCATTCAGGAGTCGACTAACTAGACCCGGAAGAAATGCCATGCTCATGATGAGTTCCTCAAGCCAGCGGTCTGAAGGAAGTCACTCCACGAGTCACTCCCCACGATACGCCCCTCCAGCAGTGCGGTAGCAGCCTCAATGAAATTGGGTCGACTGTCGATCGTGAGGGATTTCGCCTTATGCAGAATCTCGCCACGATCCAGTGGACGATCCGGGCCACCTCGAGCGCTCATGCAAACCGATCTGAACGTCATGCCGTCGATCAGCTCGACCGTCACCTCTGCAGGGCGATCATGAGGGGGTGGTCCAACATCATCGAACAGTTCCATGTGCACCTGTGAGCGAATTCGCCGAATATCCGGGTGATCCAGGTACGTCGATGAGAACGTAGCCGGTTCTGTCGAGCCGAAGGTGAGCACTGACGCTACGCAGTGCGGCACCGAGAACTTCGCACCAAGGTCTGTCGTCGGATTTGTATTGTCGAGATTGAGTGCCAGTGGATGGGTCCGGACGATGACACGTTCCACAAAATCCGGTCTGATCCCGCAAGCGGAGTCCGCAGTAAGTGCAAGCGCTGCCTCGACAGCACTATGGATGTACTGACAACACGCATATGGCTTGTGATATCCATCAAGAATCGCCCAAGCTTCACGTTCAGAGGCGATCTCTTCATCATTCATCGGAAAGCCAAGCACGTCTTCAAAGAGGCGTCGGACTTCATGGACGTCGCTGAGCAGCCCAACCGACGCAAAGTCCATCGCAGTGAAGCCACCCACCGCAGCCTGCCCAGCCCACCCGTTGCGCATGAGCAGACCCCTAGGAGCATGCGCAAACGTCCCAATCATGGCCATACTCGCGGCTACCGGAACTACCTCACGCACACACGGCACGTCCCCTTGCGCCACGATCGACAGCCCGGTGGCCGCGCCGATAGTCGACAAGGTCGCGTGTGGGTGGAGACGATATGGCTTCGGTGGGCTGAACGCGCGAGCGTAGGCAGTGGCAACCTCGTAGCCAGCTAGCAGACCACGGAAGACATCGGCTACCCGCCCTTGCTGCCTCTCCACTTCCGCCATAACCACGGGCAGCGTGTACAGCCCTGCGTGGCAGGTGGCTGGCCGATAGCCCTCATCCACCTCGTTCCACCCTCCAGCGATTGCGTTCACAAACGCTGCTGACTGCGCGTCAATGTGGTGACCGGTGATGGTGGTCGCTTCCGGGAGACACGTTCGGCTGACACGCTGCGCGGATAACTCGACCACAGCGGGCTCGCTCGCTGCTGAGATCATCGCGGCAATGTTGTCGATGACAACTAGGCTCAAGCGTTCGCGTGTCAGGGAATCAAGGACGAAATCCGGGGATCGCAAGGGAGTAACCCGCTCAAACAGGCTTTCCTGCCAAACCTCCCAGGCGTCCATTACGGGACCTTTACGCCGTCTGGCTGGCTGCAATTCCAGCCAATCGTCCTAGACCAGCTGCGGCAAGTAGCCCGTTGCCGGACGAGTAGCCACGTCCGCCAGATTGCCCACTGATTCCAGCCGCCACGCCGCCCACCGCGAACAATCCGGACACAAAATCGCCGTTCGACCGTAAAACTTGACCGTGATCGTCCACCGCAAGCCCACCCTGAGTGTGGAAGACACCGGGCGTAACTCGGCTCGCACACAAAGGAAAGGCCAGTGGCGCCATACCGAATGACTGACGCCCGAAGGCGTCTTCACTTTCCCCACGTGCTGCACTTGAATACGACTCAAGAGTCCGCGAGAGATCAGCTTCATCGGCGCCGATGAAGTCGGCTAGTTCAGCAATCGAGTTCAATTCGCGAACCCCGCCAGCCTCAATTAACTCGGCAAACTCATCCTCCTTGGCAGCGTGGTCACGAATTCGGGTATCGAAAACGACAAAGCACGGCAACCCCGAGTCCGCAACCGCCTGAGCAAATCCTGAATAACCGATTGATTCATCACCCAGGCGCCCACCATGCTCCGTGACCAGGACTGCACCCATTTCAATTGTGGTCCACGACAGGATCGACCCGTGCGGGTAGGCAACCGCTGCATACCCTTGGTACGCACCGATGTTCCGCAGATAACCACCCTGCTCTAGACCCCATTGCAACGCTTCTCCTGTCGACCCGTGAGCGCCGAAGTACTCAACTCCGGAAACTGCTGGGAGCCACTCATTGACTAAATCCTTGTTGGCAGCGAAACCATTGGACGCCAGAATCACGCTGTTGCAACGGATTTCGTAGGGCTTAAGCCGATCGCCAGCGACAACCACGCCCACCACCGCATCGCCTTCGGTGATCAATTCCTTGACTGGGTTGGACAGTAAAATGTCAATGCCCGCGAGGTTGCAAGCCGTGACCATGTCCCGCACCAAGTCCGCACCCCTGCGTGATGGCGGCGCATGTAGTCGGTGTACTGAATGCCCAACGTGCTTGTAATCCTTGATCAGAAGTAACTCAACGTGATGGGTGTCAACCAACCAGTCAACCAACGGGCCAGACTCTTCGGAGAGCACGCGGGTGAGGTCTTCGGCCTCATGGGGTCCACTCTGTGCGAGAAGATCTGCGGTCATCTGCTCGGGAGAGTCTTCGACTCCCGCCTCTACTTGTAGTCGCGAGGCTGCCGCCGGGATCGACCCGGTGGACAGCGCTGAGTTGCCACCCGCCCTCTCGAGCTTTTCTAGGACGACAACAGACTTCCCTTGGTCAGCGACTGCCAAGGCGGCGGCAAGTCCACCAGCCCCGGCTCCCACCACGACAACTTCAACGTCGACATTCGTAGCGCCTGTCATCGGCTCACTTTCTGGAAGAAAGATACGTGCTGCTGGGTGATTGCGGCTTAGGTCGGCACCTGGGCCATGAGGCCGCCATCGACGAGTAGCGATGCGCCCGTCACGAAGGCAGAGTCTTCCGAGGCAAAAAAGGCGACGGCGCCAGCAACATCCTCCGGGGTTCCCATACGACGCAGAGGTGCCGCATCCGCGGCACCTTGAGCGGCAGCATTTGGATCATCCTGACCATCGAAGTAACCCTGCAGGTTAGGAGTAAGGATGAACCCTGGACATACGGCATTCGTCCGGATGCCCTTGCCCGCGCCGTCGAGAGCCATCGCCTTGGTTAGGGCCAGAACGGCACCTTTTGACGTTACGTAGGCAGCATCTGAAGGGAAGGCCGCGAAGGAAGCCGTCGAGGCGATGATAACGATGGAGCCCCCACCATGAGCCTCCATCGCTGGCCACAGATGCTTGTTCAGGTAATAGATGCTGCTGACGTTCGTTTCGAACTGACGGTTCCAATCCGAAAGTGACAGCTCGTGCAGCGATCCCAGGACGGTTTCCCCTGCAGCGTGTACCACGATATCCGGGCGCCCGATGTCCTTGATCGCGGCAGGGATTGCCTGGTTGATGGCATCAGGATTCGTGACATCACAGACCACCGAAAGGCCGCGACCCTGGCACTTGCTTGCCACTTTGTCGAGTAACTGCCCGCGCCGCCCGATGAGCACGACCCGCGCTCCTTCTTCGGAAAGTCGGACGGCTGCCGCCATTCCGATACCGGAACTGGCTCCCGTAACGAAAGCGACTTTGCCCTCAAAACGCATTTGTGTCCCTCGATTCTTGGAGATCTATGTCCTCACATGGGCAGAGCAGGTTCACCCGCGGTCCATCCCCCATCGACGGGCATGACTACTCCGGTGACTGCGGACGACAGTGGGCTCGCTAAAAAGCAGGCCACACTGGCCATCTCTTTCGGCTGGAACATGCGACCAAGAGGCACTCGACGTGAGACAGCAGCCTCCAGCTCCGGCGTCATCTGCTTGATGGCCATGGGGGTCAAGGTGAAACCTGGGCAGATTGCGTTCACACGGATGCCTTGCTCGGCCCAGTCGATAGCCAGTGCTCGGGTGAAAGCTGCGACACCACCCTTGGAGGCGGAGTATGCCGTTTGCCACGGAAGTGCGACGAGGGCCGCTTGGCTGGCGATGTTTACGACGGTTGGAGCACTCGACTTGGAAAGCATCGGATACAGGGCTTTGCAGGTGTGAATTGTTCCCATCACATTGACGTCGAAGTTTTTCTGATAGTCCTCATTCACAACGTCCTGCGCCGGCAGATTCGGCGTGATAACGCCTGCACAGTTGATAAGCCCATCCACTCGGTCGAATTCCAAGGCCACAGCGCTCGCCGCTGCCTCCACACTCGCCCAGCTGGAGACATCCACACCGCGAGCGGTAACCGACTCCGTCAGATCCCAGCCAACGACCGTCGCTCCATTATCCTGCAACATAGTCGCGCAAGCTTCGCCGATTCCCGAGCTGGCACCCGTGACCACGAATACCTTGTCTTGAAAAGAAATCACTCGCTCTTACCTCCTAGTTGGTTGCTGCCGGATAGTCGATGAGTCCTCGAGGGCCTCCTGAGTACAAGGTGTCCTCGTCCCATTCTGAGATCGACAAGTCCAGCTTCCAGCGTTCGACAAGATCTGGATTCGAAATGAAGTAGCGGCCAACACTCACGAGGTCCGCATCTCCGGAAGCCAAAATAGCTTCAAGTGAGTCTCTGTCCGAGGCACCGTGATAGCCGGTATTCATAATGAAAGTGGTGGACCATTTCTGCCTGAGTTGAATATGTAATGGTGTGGATCGCCGACGCAGCGTATGTAGGTAGGCAATACCGGCTGGATTGATTCGGTCGATGAGTTCTAAGTAAGTCTCGTCATCATCCAATCCGCGCATATCGTTGAATTTTCCACCCGGGGAGATACGCAAGCCAACACGCTCTGGGCCGATAGTTTCCGCGACCCGCTTTACCAGGCGCACAACAAACTCGCTGCGCCCACGCGCGGACCCACCGAACGTGTCGGTTCGCTGGTTCGTTCCGTGGGACAAAAATTGGTGCAGCAAATATCCGTTGGCGCCGTGAAGCTCAACACCGTCGATGCCCGCACGGACAGCCCTCGCCGCCGCTTGGACAAAGTCGTCAATGACTCCGAGGACCTCACCTTCGGTCATGGCGCGTGGTTCCTCAGCTTCCCACTCCACGCCCTTCGCATCAGCGACCTTCATTTTGGCCCGCACCGCACTGGGCGCCAGCAAGGGGTTGGTATCCGGCAATAAGCTGGTATGCCCAATACGTCCGGTATGCATCAGCTGCAAAAAAATGGTGCCACCCCGGGAATGAACAGCCTCGGCGACCCGTTTCCATTGGGCTTCTTGCGTTTCGTCGTGAATGCCTGGAGTGCCCTGGTATCCACGACCACTTGCACTTGGTTGCGTCGCTTCCGTGATGATGAGACCAGCACCAGCTCGCTGCTCGTAATAGTCGGCAGCGTAATTCGGAAGAACCCCCGCGTTGTCGGCTCGATTCCGCGTCATGGGAGCCATTACAACTCGGTTTCGAAGCGGATAAGGGCCCATGTTGTAGGACTCGAATAACTTCACGCGGGATGCCTGCCTTCTACGTCGTACTAGAGTCTGGAAACATCATGTCCAGGGTGTTGGCCCGTGAGGCCTCAAGGTGGCGCCGCATGCACATCCGAGCGGCCTCTCCATCACGTTTGCGCAAGGCGTCAACAAGTGCCTGATGCTCGATCAGCGCCTCTTCGGCACGTTGAGCCGAAGACCCCGATCGCGACCGCACCAGCCGCAATTCCTGATTGACTTGTTGAACGGCTGCAGCAAGACGGCCGTTCGCGGCGACGTTCGCTATGAACTCATGAAGGTCGATTACGTCCGGAAACGCCCCATCTCCCTCAATCGTGACAGCGGTGACGGTTTGGTCCTGCATCTGAGCGAGCACCGCGAGATCGGCTTCCGTGATGCGCTCAGCAGCGATGCCTGCTGCTTCGCTTTCCAAAGCAACACGCAGCACAAAGAGCTCCACCACTTCCTCGCGATTCAAGGTTCGAACAGAAGCTCCGCGATGCGGTTCGATCACGACGAGTCCATCGCGCGCCAAACGTTGAAGAGCCTCGCGTACCGGGCCCCGACTTACGTCGAGGTTAGCCGCGATCTCAGCCTCGTTGAGACGACTCCCAATGGGACGGTCGCCCCTGACGATCTGCCGGCGGAGCGTCTCCTCCACCTGGTGTGCAAGCGTCGCTTTGCTTCTATCGATTCTCGAATCAAGCATCTTGGGTGCCTCAGGTACCTAGGTTCACACAGACGGTCTTGACTTGGGTGTAGTCGTGGAGAACCTCGTGACCCATCTCGCGCCCCCAACCCGATTCCTTGTACCCACCGAAGGGAAGAGCTGGGTCGAAGACCTGGTAGCAGTTCACCCACACAGTCCCTGACTGGAAGCCAGCAGCAACCTTGTGCGCAAGGCCGACATCCCTGGTCCAGACACCTCCGGCGAGACCGTACCGAGTGTCATTAGCGGCCGCCAAGACCTCATCAGTCGTGCCGAACTTCATTGCGACAACAACAGGACCGAAGATCTCCTCCTGCACGATCTTTTGGTTCGGTTGTGCATCCGCGAAGACCGTTGGAGCAACGTAATAACCCTTGTCACCGAGCCGACTACCACCCGTGACCGCCCGTGCCCCTTCCTGCACTCCGCTTTCCAGGTAGCCGGTAACGCGCTCAAGGTGCTCAGCAGAGGTCAGCGGACCAATCTCGCTGGTCGGATCGAAGCCGTCACCAACCTTGATCTTGGAAGCCACTTCTGCCATACCGGCGACGACTTCGTCGTACACGTCCTCGTGGACATACAGGCGAGATCCAGCAGCGCACGCTTGCCCGGCGTTGAAGAAGATTCCAGCAGCTGACCCCTGGATTGCCGCTTCAATATCCGCGTCCGGGAAGATGATGTTGGCGCTTTTGCCCCCGAGTTCCAGAGAAAGCCTCTTCAAGTTGCCTTTCGAAGCGTCAACGATGCGACGTCCGGTGGCGGTAGAACCCGTGAAGGAAATTTTATCGATTCCCCGGTGCTCGGTCATTGCTTGGCCGGTGCGCCCGCCGAAGCCCGGCAACACGTTCAACACGCCTGGGGGAATACCTGCTTCGAGGGCCAACTCACCGAGCATCAACGCAGTCAGTGGGGTTTGTTCTGCGGGCTTCAAGATGACGGTATTGCCCGCCGCGAGAGCCGGTGCGACCTTCCACGACGCGATGACCAGAGGGAAATTCCAAGGAACGATGCAACCGACTACGCCGATCGGCTCACGGCGCGTGTAGGCGTGGAAGTTACCACCGGCTGAGATGGGAATCGTGTTGCCTTCGATCTTCGTGGCCCACCCCGACATGTAGTGGAACATGCGTGCGGCGGACGGGACGCTGGACCCCTGGGTGAGGCTGTAAGGCATACCTTGATCCAGAGTTTCAACACGAGCGATACGCTCCGCATTTTCTTGAATCAAGTCTCCAAGTCGCCAAATGCATGCTGAGCGCTCCATCGGCGACATCGTCGCCCACGGACCGGACTCAAACGCACGTCGTGATGACTCAACGGCAGCGTCTACGTCCGCAGGTCCGGCTTCGGCTACTCGGCTGATGACCTCCCCCGTTGCCGGGTTGTAGACCTCGAAGACCGCACCATCAGCGGCATCCCTCCACTCACCATCGATAAGGAGTTGAGTCAGTCGGATCTCGTCCGTTAAATCTATTGATTCGTTACTGCTGGTCATGTCTCCATCTCCTTAGTGTCAGTCTTCATCGTGGCTGTGTACCAACACACCACGGATGTTGCGGCCAGCGTGCATGTCTTTATAAGCCTCGTTCACCTGATCCACGGTGTACGTACGCGTCACCAACTCATCCAACTTCAATCGGCCTTCCTTGTACATCGTTAGCAGGCGAGGTATGTCCACGACGGGATTACACAAGCCGTAGAGGACACCCTGAATACGCTTGGAGAAGTTGGTGAAGTCCTGCGGACTCGCCGTCACTGACTTGTCGTAGGAGCCAACAGCAGCTAGGACGCAAACTCCAGCCTTGCCCGTCGCTTCGAAAGCTTCGCCCAACAGGTCACCATCGACACGACCAACCGTCACGATGGCAACATCCACTCCCTGACCGTTTGTCAGTTCATCGATCCGACCTCGAGCCTCGGCGATACTCGCGAATGCCTCGGTCGCACCAAAATCAAGCGCCGCTTCACGCTTCCACTCCACCGGCTCGGCAACCAGGACATGATCGGCACCCGCATGAGCGGAACCCTGGACAGCGTTCATGCCGACGCCCCCGACTCCCATGACAAGGACCACGTCGCCAGCGCGAACAGGGCCACCGTTAACCGCCGCGCCGTAGCCGGTCGCCACTCCACACGACACCAAACACGCCAACTCGAAGGGAATATCTGCGGGCAGTTGAACAGTTTGGCTTTCGTGGCAGACAAGATAGTTCGAGAACGTTCCGAGTCTGGTGACTCCACCTATTCCCGTGCCTGACTCTGCGAGGTGGAATCGTGCAGTTCCGTCCATACCAAGACCGTGCTCCATGCCTGCACCGTTGTTGCAGATATATGACATTCCCCGAGCACAGTACCGACAGGTGCCGCAAGAGGGAATGAACAGAGTTGAAACATGGTCCCCAACCTGCACTCGACTGACCTTTGATCCGACCTTGACAACTACTCCGGCGCCTTCATGTCCACCCACCATCGGAAGCGTGACGGGAATATCGCCGGTAACGAAGTGGTCATCGGAGTGGCAAAGTCCGCTTGCCTTTACCTTGATCATCACCTCATGATCTTGCGGGTCGTCGAGCTCCAGGTCTTCGACCTGCCACTCGCCACCGACCTCATGGATCACTGCCCCACGTGCCTTCATTGCGTGAGCCCTTTCTTCAGATTGATTCCGGCTGGACTGAGATTTATGTTTGCTGAACGATCTGACTCTTCTCTGTGCGATCACGCACGATCTTCGAGAGAACTACCGCTATGACAAGACCACCGCCATAGAAGAGGTCTTGGACATATGTCTGGGCACCCATCAGCTGGAGTCCAGTAATACCTGTGACAAGGAAATAGACGGCAACGAGAGTTCCCCATGCATTGAATCGCCCGACTTTGATCGTTGTAGAGCCCAGGAAGGCCGCCGCAAAAGCTGGTAGTAGGAAACCTGCCCCCGATGTTGGATCCGCGCTTCCAGTGGTTCCTACGTAGACCACTCCTGCGAGACCAGCAACTCCCCCGGAAATCACCAGCGAAATGAAACGAACTTTCTTCACCGCAACACCGTTGAGACGAGCAACATCTTTGTTCTGTCCCACAAAAAGTAACTTCTGCCCAAAAGCAGTCTTCTCGAAGACAAACCACACCACAAAGCACAGCGCCACTGCATAGTAGAAGTCGACAGGGATTCCCCAGAACGGCTTAAAGAGGACCGCCTCAGATAGAGCCGGATCGACTCCGGTGATAGTTCGTGAGTTTGAGACTATTGCTGACAGACCAACAACCAAAGTGCCAGTGCCAAGTGTCACGATGAGTGGATTGATGTCAAATTTTGTGACGATAAAGCCGTTTGTCATACCGACTAGTAGCCCCGCGACGATGGCTACCACGGACGCCGTCCATACGGACCAGCCGAAGTTCACGTTCAGCGACGCTACGATCGTGGCCGCCAACGTGAGAACCGAAGCGACTGACAAATCCAAGTCACCGGCTCTCAATGGAAAGATCAAACCCAACGTCAAAATGAGTAAGACTGCCTGAGAGCCCAACATGTTTGACAGATTCGCAACACTTGGAAATGTGTCCGGAAGCAGCAGTATGAAGACTAGGCTTAGAACTATCCAAACACCAATGAGCGCGTAGCGCTCACCCTGTTTGACCAGAGTTTGACCGCGGGACGATTTCATCACCTTATCGCTTCTTTGGACGTTCTCACTCATGCGCATCTCCTGAGTACACGGCGGCCGCAAGGGACGCCTTCGTAATTGAGGCTCCGGAAACCTCGCAGTGGAAACTTCCATTTTCGAGAACAACTACGCGATCAGCCATTTCAACGAGTTGCTCGTAGTCGGACGTGCAACAAAGAACCGCCATTCCACTATTTACTGACTCTCGCACCAAGCGAAAGATCTCCCGTCGAGCTCCAATGTCAACACCCTGAGTCGGCTCATTCAGCAACAGAACGGCCGGCTTGCCATCAAGCCACTTACCGATCAGAGCCTTCTGCTGATTTCCACCACTCAAGTTGCCAAAGTTTAAATCGACATCATTCGGCACAACACCCAACCGATCGCAGATGCCTCTCGCCCAGCCGGCCAAACGGGACCAGCCAATCCACCAACCTGATCGCTGCTTGGATAGAAAGGGCAAACTCATGTTCTCCGTAATGGTTAATTCCTGCGCAGCGCCTTCAATCTTCCGATCGGCCGGAATTAACGCAACTCCTTTAGACATCATGACTGATGGGCGAATAGTCTCAACGTGTGCGCCATCTATTCGAATTGTGCCTCTATCAATCGAACGCACCCCAAAAATAAGTTCTGGTAGCTCCTCAAAACCCGATCCAGCCAACCCCGTCACACCTAGGACTTCGCCAGCCTTCAACTCCAAGTCAAGGTCTCTAATTCGATGTCCTGACACGTTATCGAGTTTGACTCGCAACTCTTCGGTCTGCGCTGTTGCCGCAGGTCGCCTTTCACTTGCCTCCTGTCTCGTACCGAGAATCATGAAAACAATGTCGTCTCGCGTCGATTCCGCAGTCACCTCGGTCCCGATTAGGCGACCATCGCGAAGCACCGTAAACCGATCGGTTACCTCCAGGACTTCGTCCAAATCATGCGAGACGAAGAGAACCGAATTACCCTGCGATGTCAGCCGCCGAAGGAGATCAAATAGTTGATTCACCTCGTGACGAGGCAAAAATACAGTGGGCTCGTCTAGCACTAATAATTGCGGAGAGCCGAGAGCTCTGGAGCCTTCCTCCTCCGCCGCTAGAGCACGGACTATTGCCACCATTGCTCGCTCAAGGGGACGCAGATGAGCGATCAAGGTCGAGGAGTCAACGAAAACCTCAAACTCACTGAGCAATGAATCGACACGCTTCCTTTCGCTCCTCCAATCAATCCATTTCAGTGGACTGGTATTAGTGCGAGCTGAAAGCACCATGTGTTCGAGAACAGTTGCGTCCATCGCCAACCCCAAGTCCTGGTGGACGAAAGACACTCCATATGGCCGCAACCCAGATGGCCCTAACGGAAATTTTGGGCTCGCGCCGCGTATCGAAAGTTCACCGGCGTCGGGCTGGTGAAAACCCGCAAGGATCTTAATTAACGTTGATTTTCCACACCCGTTAGCGCCAAGTAGACCGTGCACTTCGCCCTCTTGAATCGACAGATCCACCGCTCGCAGGGCCGGTACGCCGCTGAAGGACTTGGAAATGCCACGAACCTCAAGGAGGACCGATCGGGTGGGGGCGCTATCTGCGCCCCCACCCGACTCGATGTTGTGCGTTTGAATCAACTCAATCCCCAGAGCGCCCGGTAAGCGGCTGGATACTCCTCGCCGAATCCCTTGCCACTTTCAGGTGGAGTTCCCGTCTCGGCAACGTTTGATGCGTCAATCAGACGCAACGGTCCTGATGCCTGAGGCGTTGGATCCACTCCGAGCATTGCACGGAAGGCAGTGTCCAAGTTGACGTATGCCACCCAGTCTGGGTTCTCCGCCAAATCGGCACGAAGAATGCCTTCATTGATGAGATCCATCACCGCTGGTGTTCCATTGAAACTGTAAACACCTAGATCCTCACGACCTGCCTGCTTGATCCCCGGGATGGCAAACAAGGACATTGAGTCATAGATCGGTATGACCGCATTGATATCAGGATTCTTGACCAACGCCGATTGAACAGCCGGCTGGATATCAGTTGACCACTCCGGGACCTGGATGTTGATGAGCTCCGCGATTCCTGAACCTTCAGGAGCTTCGTTCGCCAAGGTTTCCGTGATTGCCCCAACCATGCCTTCTGAAGGCCCGGTTCCCGAGGCGTCGATCACTAGTGCTTGCACTGGCTCTCCCCCGAGATCAGCGACGGCGTACAAACTCGCGAGACGCATACTGTCGTTGAATGGTGCAAAAGCCTCGTACGGCGTGCTGTCGAGCGCGGGTGCACTCTTATCCTGAATGTGGACGGGGATTACCGGGATTCCCGCTTCCTGAGCTTCGGCAATTTGTGGAGCGACCTGTTCGGGCAGCGGTCCATTCAGCAAAATGGCACCTGCTCCGGTCGTGATTGCCTGAGCAAAGCCCTGCTGGAACGAGGTTGGGGATCCGTCCGTCGGGAATGTTGAGTATTCAAATCCCGCGTCTTCAGCGATTGCCTTCATGGCGGCTTCGCCTGCCTGGTAGAACTCAAGAGCACTATCAATCGGGATACTGATGATTTCGGTTCCAGCCAAGGACGAAATGTCGATCGGCTCGCCCAAGTCATCCGTCGCCGGAATGGCCTTAGCCGCCTCAATTGCCGCTTCGGCATTCGCCACAGCATCAGCGGCACCGCCGTCAGACTCTTCGACGACCTCCTCTTCGACGACCTCCTCTTCTGGGGCCGCTTCTTCGGTTTCTTCAACCGTTTCACTTGTTGCAGCGTCTTCTCCTGAGTCGCTGCTGCAACCGGCGAGAAGAAGAGCCGCCGCTACAGCCGGAGCTGCAATAAGCAATCTTGCTCTTTTCATTCCCTTTTTCCTTTCGCTATGTTCATAACGGGTATTTGATGGTTTGTGTACTCAACGGTTAGCTAGCTCGGGCTCAGCATGCAAGTCCTCGACTATGCGCTCGATGGAACGCGTTTGAAAGCTCTCGATCACCTCCTGTGAGTAGCCGATACAGGTCTCAGTAGCCACATGGATGTTGTCCTCGAATCGGACTCGCGCAATAACTTCGTCTGAGGTCGCACCTCTGCTAATAAGTTCGGATACCTCCGCTACGACCGCGCGTCCCAGTTCGCGATAGCGCTGGACTCCGTCTCGATCGGTGACCACGCCGTGACCTGGTACGAGATAGTCAAATTCATATTGCTCCACAACGTCCAATGCATCGAACCAGTCCTGAATACACGAATCCTGAAACGAGGGGAGCCCTGCTTCGCACACGATGTCTCCGGTGAAAAGCACCCGATCCTCCGGCAGGTACGTCAAGAGGTTGTTGCGGGTGTGGCCTCTTTGGTAGCGGAGATCAACCAGAACGTCATTGATGCTCAGTTCCAGGCGATCGTGCACGCAGATGTCCGGAACCCGGACCCGGTACTCGCCTTCAAAGTCAGGAACGGATTCAGGGTCCAGCCGTTGCATGAGGTCGATGAGGTACTCCCGCGATGGTGGTTCGGTGAGAAGTCGCTCGCGCGTGATGGCATGACCAATGATCCAGCCGGGCATTACGTAATTGCCGATCGTGTGATCGGGATGATGGTCGCTGTTCACGATGAAGGCAATGTCGCCGAGTGATTCGGCAAAAGCCCGCCAGCGACGAGCGTCACTGAGACAATGTGGGGAGTCGACAAGAACGAGTCGACCATCGCAGTCAATGATTGAGTTATTGCTGCCGAAGTGTTCGATTTCGACGGTTACGCGTGGAGAGATCTTTTGCGGTGCCATTACTCACCACCGGCTGGAGGCAGCGACGGCTCCCCGAGGAAGCCGACCAAGTTTTCGATGCGCAAGGGGGCGAAAACCTCGATGAAGGTTGCTTCCCCTTCGATGCTACGCCCAGAGTGTGTTACGTCGCGAGGGATAACGGCGATGTCTCCTGGCTTCAATACCTGGGTCTCGTCACCGATGGTGAGTTCGATCGATCCGGACGTAACTACGACACACTGCTCAGCGTCCGGATGACTGTGATGGGGAAGAACCGTCGGATGCACCCAGCGGATCCGGTTGACACCCATTTCCCGACCGGCAACAGCAACGCGGAAGTTATTGGGAAGGTTCTCTGTTTCCGGAAGCGCATCCCAGTTGGCTACGTACATCTACGCGCTCCTGTCGGATGCGAGTCGACTCAGGATCTCGATCACCCCATCTGTACTGACGACATCTGCGTACTTTTGCCCCATGTCGAATAGATTGACCTGGTGAACGACGTCACTCCGGTCGTAGACGGCGTCGTAGGGGACCAAGACCTTGAAGTTATAAGCGAAGGCGTCAACCACGGTTGAGCGCACGCAGCCACTGGTACTGCATCCAGTTACGACCAAGGTGTCGACCCCGAGGTCGATCAAGTGGCTCACCAAGGGAGTTCCGAAGAACGCGCTCGGGTGCTTCTTGGGGAGCAGAATCTCTCCTGGCGTTGGCGCCAGAGCCTCTGGCATCGCGTAGCCCCGACTCGGCACATCCATGATGGAGGGCACTTTCGCTCCCAGGGTTCCGCTGTCCGTTGCCTGCTTCGGTGCAACGTGCGGATAGAGCACAGGCCACTCACGGCTGCGGAAGGTGTCCAGAAGCCTGACGACGTGATCGACCGCTGCCCAGCCTGCTTCTCCGACGGCCGTGGTGTAGTCCTCCAACGCCTGATCAAACGGCTTGGGGGAGTCACCAAGCGTGCGGAATTGAACATCGATTACGAGTAGGGCAGGCCTGCTACCCACCCCCGACGAATGACCAAAGCCAGCCCGCTCGTAGCGAGATTCGTCTTCGGCACTTATGAAATCAGCCCACGGCTTGGTCATCACACCTCCTCTAACGCACGGGCACCGCTGTAACGGCGGGACAAGAACTGACCACCGGGGTCACTGAAACCATCCACCACGTCGAAAATTCGAGTCCCACGCAGAAACGTCGAGCGAACGGATCCCTTCATCTCCCAGTCTTCCCAGGGGGAGTACTCCGCACCGGACTGCTGCTCGCCACCGACCACCATATGGGTGGCATCAAGATCCACTAGTACAAAGTCTGCATCCGATCCAGGCAGCAGGGCGCCCTTCTGGGGGTACAGTCCGAACAGCTGCGCGGGGCGCTCGCTCGTCACTTGCGCGATGCGGGGAAGCGACAACCCACGCTTGTGGAACCCCTCGGAAATCAGGGAGGGCAGCAGGTTCTCCATACCTGGGAATCCAGCAGAAGCCGTCCAGATGTCTTTCTCCTTAAACGACTTGTGCCGAGGGACGTGGTCCGAACCGATGGTGTCGATGCTGCCCTCTTCGAGCGCTGACCACAGCGTGTCTCGGTCCGAGGCGTACCTCAGAGGCGGGTTGACTTTGCCATACACACCGCATGCAGAGTCGACATCGAGTGTCAGATAGTGAGGGCATGATTCCACGAAGATGTTCTCGTAGTCCATGCGTCCCTGTTGGAGAACATCGAGTGCGAGTGCGCTGGTCGTGTGCACCGCGTAAACGCTCGCACCGGTGACTCGGGAGAGAAAGGCCAGGCGATTCAGGGCGTCCGCTTCCACATAGTCCGGGCGAATAAGGTTCCACTCCTCAAGGGCGGTACGTCCCTCAGGGATGCCTTTTTCACGAAGTCGCCAGACAAGTTCGATGTTTTCTGCGTGGGGATCGAGCATCGTGCCATTGTCTGCACAAGCCTCAAGCAGATCGAACATGAAGCCGTCGTCGTTACCAGGAAGCCCGAGATAGGCCCCTTCCTCGCCTCGGAAATTCATGAAAAACTTGTAAGAGCTGACTCCGAGATCCCGCGCATAACTGGGAATCTGATCTAGTTGGTCACGTGTGACAACGCAGAAGTGGAAGCCGAAGTCGACCTGAGAGTGCGTCCCCATCGTCTGTTTCGCTACCGGGAAGACATCGTGGTAGGGCTCAGCCGTCATCAGGTAAGCGAGCAGCGAGGTGACTCCGCCAGCGGCCCCAGACCGCGACTCTGGGAGAGCGTCCTCCGGATTCTGCGGGTACGTGATGTTCGGGCCGAGGTGTACATGGGGGTCGACAACACCCGGAAAAACGTGCAGACCCTCAGCGTTGACCACGTCTGCAGCCGATGCCTGGGCACCGGGATCGACGATCGCCGCGACGAGGCCGCCTGCGACCAGTAGGTCCTGCTGGACCACACCAGAGGGCGTGACGAGCGAGCCGCCCGCGACGCGAAGATCGTAATCAGTCATTACCGCCTCACCCCTCCCATGCATATTTCTGCTCGAGAAGGTCGAAATGGCTCTTGCCAACGACCTCCTGCCGCTCTTCCCATGAGGCCAGTGAATCGATGACATCGGTGGTTGATCCTGACTCGCGCAAGCTTGTCATCACCGACGTGACCGCGCGCTGCGCGGCCCGAAGGGCCGCATTGGCATACAACGCCATGACAAATCCCTTTTCGCCAAGAACATCCGTCTCAAGGAGAGGAGTTTTCCCTCCCTCGACGAGGTTTAGCATCAATGGAACGTCCGAGAACCGGGTTGCGATGGCGTTGATCTCGCTGCTCCCCTCAGGTGCCTCGACGAACAGAATGTCCGCGCCCGCCTCGCGATAGGCCTGCGCCCGGTCGAGAGCATCTTCCAAGCCGGACACCTGGCGTGCATCGGTACGACCGATGATCAAGGTCGATTCCGAACCGCGGGCGTCCACGGCAGCGTGGATCTTTTGCACCATTTCGTTGCGGCTGATCACGGCTTTGCCTTCGAAATGACCGCACCGTTTCGGGAAGACCTGATCCTCTATCTGCAATGCCGCTGCACCCGCTCGCTCGAGAAGACGGACAGTACGACCGACGTTGATGGCGTTTCCGAATCCGGTATCGGCATCGACGATGAGCGGTAAGCCCGTCGCATCGAAGGTGCGCGCTACATGATCGCGAAGTTCAGTGACGGTGACAAGTCCGATGTCCGGCATTCCTAGAGCGGAATTCGCGTAGCCGGCGCCAGTCAGGTAAACGGCCTCAAAGCCTACGGATTCACAAATCCGAGCACTCAGGGCGTCATACACCCCGGGTACCACGAGGCATTCGCCTGCTTTCCGATACTGTGCAAGGACGTCACCCAGCGTTCGTGACCCGGGCACAGCTGGCTTTGAGGAGTCGACCATCTACGTCACACGAGTTCCAGTGTGCCTTCAGTGCGAACGAACTGCAGATCCGGCTGCGTGACCGTTCCCCAAAGCCGGCCAGTTGCGAAATTGTGTGTCTGCGTGACAGTCAATTGGTCTATCTCCTGCCAAGACACCATCCAGATGTCGGGTGCAACCTCTGAGCAAACGCATTGACAGGTCTCAACCTTGCCTTCTAGTGGACCCCGAGTGACAAGAAAACTCAGACTTTCCCCATTCGCATCAAACTCAATCTCCGCCCTGAGATCGAAGGGACCTTCAGTCCCGAAGTCGATGATGATCTTTCGTCCGTTTGCTGGATAGGCGTTAACCACGATGGCTCCTTTTGCAGATTAAGAGAACCGTGATGCGAAGATTGCAAATTGTCAACCGTTTTCATAAAACTTCGTGCATATTTACCGTTGACCGTCCTAGAGTAGGGAGCGGCCACCTAATTGGTGTCTTCGCGGGAGTTCCCGTGAAGACCCTCAACGAACAGAGGCATCAATGAAGACGCGAGCAGCAGTAATGTGGGAAGGCTCCGGCCCATACGAGGTCTGCGAAATTGACCTTGATCCCCCTAAGCAGGATGAGGTGCTTGTCCGGTATGACCACGCGGGCCTGTGCCACACAGACGAACACCTGAGGAGCGGGGACATCACGTTCACTCCGCCCATGGTCGGAGGGCACGAAGGCTCAGGTGTGGTCGAGGAAGTCGGACCCGGGGTCACCCATCTCAAGCCCGGCGACCACTTCGTCACTTCCTGGATGCCATATTGCGGTCGCTGCCGGTTCTGCGTCACCGGGCAGACTAACCTGTGTGACAACGGTCAATACCTGATGTCGGGCGTGATGCTCGACGGCACTCAGAGACTGAGTGGCCGTGACACTGGAATTGGCAACGTTGATCTCATTGGTACATTCGCTCAATACAACGTCATACCTGCGTCTTGCGTCGTGACAATCGACAAAGATCTCCCGCTGGAAACTGTGGCCATCGCCGCCTGCGGCGTTCCAACTGGATGGGGCTCGGCCATCAACGCTGCGGAGGTCAAGCCGGGTGACACCGCCATCGTGTACGGAATCGGAGGCATCGGCATTAACGCCATCCAAGGATGTGCGCATGCCGGAGCGGCAATCCTCGTTGCGGTTGATCCCATCGCACTTAAGCGTGAAACAGCTCTTAGCTTGGGGGCGACCCACGCTTTCGCAAGCGCCGAAGAGGCTCATGAGTTTCTGTGGGCGGAGACTCGCGGCGTTGGTGCCGACGCCGCAATCGCCACTGTTGGTCTTATGAGTCAGGACGTCATGGCAGCCGCCTTTTCAGCCATCCGGAAGGGTGGGGTCGTGGTGGTCACGGCAGTCGGCACACCCGACCTCCTACTGCAAATTCCCAGTTTTGAATTAACCCTGTATCAAAAAAGAGTGGTGGGTAGCCTTTTTGGCTCCGGAAATCCGCATCACGACATCCGAAGAATCTTGGACATGTATCAGCGCGGACTCATCAAGTTGGACGAACTGATTACCAATCGCTACTCACTTGATGATGTGAACGTCGGCTATGACGACATGCTCGCAGGCAGGAACATCCGCGGGGTGCTGGACATCGCTCACTAGCGCCGCGGTGGTGCGCCTACGCACCGAAGGTCAAGACGTTCCTTCCGCGGATCCCTCCGGCGTGCATCGCGCGATGGGCCTCGCTTGCCTGCTCAGGGGTGAGGGACTCCAATAGCCGAATATCAAGAACTCCTCTTTCCACATCTGCCACGAGGCTCTGCATGCGAGCAGTGTCATCACCCCAGGCAGCAATGAATAATTGAAACAACCTGATGCCACGGTCAACCGGTCCCTGCCATCCCTGGAACGCGATCATCACACCGTCATCGGCAACTGCCGGCACTGCCATTTCATTTGTAATACCGGCATCTGCCAGTCCGGGGGCCCCATCAGGCAGGCTCGCCCGAACAGCGGCAGAAAAGTCGTCACCGCGGGGCACGATCTTGTCGGCGCCGAAGCCCGTAACTATCTCGACATCCTGGGGAGCCGCGTCCGCGATCACTCGCAGGCCCTGATGCTTTGCGAGTTGGATGAGGTAGCCGCCAAGCATTCCCGGTGCGCCGGTGACGACGAGCCAATCTTGCGGTTTGAGCGCCAACTCCTCCAGCGCCGCACTGGCGGTCATCGCGTTCATCAAAAAGGTGGAACTCGCGGCAAGATCAAGTCCACGGGGAGCCTGTGCGACACTCGTCTCTGGGAGCACCACGTACTCAGCGTAGGCTCCACCTTGCGGGCTCACGGGCCGAACAAAAGCCACAACCTTCTCGCCAACACTCAAGCGGTCATCTACGCCCGGTCCGATAGCGTCGATAAAACCGGATGCATCCATGCCGGGTACAAAGGGTGGCACGACGTCGGTCAACTGGTCGACCAGTGGTGCATACGCGCCAGCTCGGAATGCTGCATCAGTCGGGTTCACAGCCGCTGAGTGCACCCGAACACGCACTTCCCCTGGACCTGGCTCCGGGATCGGTAGTTCCCGAATCTCCAGCACGTCTGGTGTTCCGTATGTCGAAAAAGTGACAGCTTTCACTTAACACTCCACCTTTCATGGTTCGTTTCCAAAGTCCTACACTCACCGCGAAAATCAGTGTCAGCCGCCTCAACTAGCCGCCGAAGCATACCGACTGTTGATTCAGAATAACGACTTACCAAACGATCGTCTTCCCACCGCGTGACTACTTCCTACAGACCCCCTGTCGCGACGACAACAGATCCATTCAGAATTCCCGCCTCCGGCGAGCAACAGAAGGCCACTGTCTTTGCCAATTCCTCCGGCTCCAGGATTCTCCGGAGGTGGTTGGACTGTCGGAAGTCTTCAATGTTCTCCACACCGTACAAAGCTGCCGTTCGTTCCAACATAGGCGTGCGCGTGGCGCCAGGTGACACCGCTACCGCAGTGACACCTGTTCCCACCAAATCGGCTGCCAACCCTTCAACCAAGCCCACCACAGCGTGCTTCGTTGCTCCGTAGGCAGCCAGACCAAAGTGACCTCGATGTGCTGCCGCGGAGGCAACCGCCACAAAACGGCAATCCTGCGGAGCGTTGTTGCGCAGCATCAAAGGAATGACCGCTGTGATTGTGTTCCACACCCCCGCGATGTTGACTTCGCAAAGGTTACCGAATCGGTCCGGCGACATCTCCCATAGCGCTTCCCCACCTTCGATTATTGCGGCAGCGGCCACGCAGGCATCTACGTGCCCGTGCTCTGATGCGGTCCGTTCACAGATCTCGCGAAGCCCGTCACGGTCAGACACGTCCAGATTGTGTGCACGGATCTGATCCGGAAATCGAACAACTAGTTCTTCCAAGACCATCGATGCTCCGCCGTTGGTCGTCCTGTGACCCTCCGTTTCGTGCTCGTGCGGAGCGTCGATCGCCACCACGACATACCCGGAATGGCATAACTCCTCAACGACAGCCAGGCCTATCCCACCTGCCGCTCCCGTGACAACCGCTACCCGTGGGTTACCCATGCTCGACCTCCCGAACGATCCTGGCGACCATCAGGGCAAACTGCTCCTCACCGAAGGCAGCATCAGCCGTTGTCGGATCACCGAGAACCCCCGAGGGAGAGACGGGACGCACACCTTGAGCCATCAGATCCGGCAGAATCTTGTTCAAGGGCTGTGTGTTCCCTGCGACAATCGACGCTACTCGGACCGACTCAGGCGACAGGTGTAGCACGACCGATGTCTCGTCGTGTCCCGCGTGAGCATCGTTCGAGGTCTCTAGGGCGCAGGAACTCGACATGACTTCGTGCCGCTCGTAACGCATCTGGTCGACCACCTGTTTGACGGTAGCGACGTTTCCGCCGTGGCCGTTCACAAGAACGATCCTTCGACCCCACGTACTCACAGACCGGATCATCTCGACGAGTACTACCGCAAGCGCCTCTTGGCCGATCGACACTGTGCCGGGAAAAGTTTGATGCTCACCGCTGGCGCCATAGGCCAAGGGTGGCGCTACAACCACCGGCCCCGAGTTTCCACTGCTGAGTCTCTCGGCAACTGCTATCGCGACCTGTTCGGCTATGAAGGTATCTGTCGAGAACGGCAGGTGCGGCCCATGCTGCTCCGTTGAACCCAGAGGGATAAGAACGAGTGGACGCTCCGGCACCTCGTTCCATGATCTGGACTCGAGCAGGTAATTCACCGCTGGATACCGGACGCTCCGAGTGCCCGAACGAAGTCGTCGGGCATGACTACATCCTCCGGTCCCAATTCGTCCAGAGAAGCCTTGGCGAGCCCGTACATCGTCGAGTCAATGCCCATTCGAAGAATGTCGAGGATGTTCTCGACTCCTGCCTGGCCGCCGGCCGCGAGCCCCCACAGATACGCCCGTCCGATCATGACCGCTCGGGCACCGAGTGCCACCGCCTTGACAACATCACTTCCTCGACGGATTCCGCCATCAAGCACGACTTCCACATCATTCCCGACCGCCTCGACGATCGAAGGTAAACAACGAATGGCCGCTGGTGTCGTGTCAAGATTGTTTCCTCCGTGGTTCGACACGGAGATCGCAGTAACCCCTGCCTGCACAGCACGTTGGGCATCATCAATCCGGCAGATGCCCTTAAGCATGATTGGGCCATCCCATTCTTGGGCCAGCCAGGCTACGTCTTCCCATGCTGGAGGCGGAGTCTGCATCCATCGTCCATAGGCACCGAAGAACGTCGGGGCAGGCTGTCCAGGAAGCGCAATGTTGGGCGTAGTTAGGTCGGGTATACGCCCCGACTTCGCGAACTTCCATAACCAACGGGGGTGCAGGATCGCCTCCGGTGCAAAGCGAGCCATAGCTTTGAGGTTGACCGTTTCGGGAATGACAGGACTGCCCCAGTCACGTCCATAGGAGAATGACCAATCGAGGGTTACAATAAGCCCCACGGCGCCAGCGATTTTCGCGCGCTCCATGAGCATGGACATGGTCTCTCGAGAATCCATCCAGTACATCTGGAAGAAAACCTGAGGGTTGGCTGCAACAACATCCTCGATTGGCTTGCTTGCGAAGGAACTCAATCCCATCGCGACCCCTCGAGCAGCCGACGCCCGGGCAATTGCGACTTCGCCATCGGGGTGGACGGCCTGAACGCCCGTGGGGGAGATCAGAACTGGCATAGAAATACTTTGACCCATGACCGTGGTCGCCGTGTCCCGCTCGGCAGGAAGATCGGCGACATGCGGTGCCAATCCCAACTCCGCAAAAGCATCCATATTGCCGTTGTAGGTGCTTCCTCGGTCATGGCCAGCCAGTAAAGCGCTGTACACGGATGGGGGGAGCCGCTTCTTGGCCCGCCGCTGAGCTTCAGCTACTGATTCCATCCAGTTGGATGCCACGGCATAACTCCTTGGGTTGCAGGGTTGGTTATCGCTGAGCCATCAACGTTTCGAGCGAAATAAAAGTGGTCGTTGCTAGTGGACTCTCATCACATGCGTGATTTGGGCGCTGGCGAGCACTCGGCCGCGAATGATCCTGACTCGCCAAAGGGATAGTCCTGCTCGGATCCGCAATCGCGTCGGCGCTGTTGCCCTTTACGCACTCGGGATCCGGGCCGTCAAGCGGAAGACCTGTGAAGAATTTAGCCGCCATGCAACCACCTCGACATGAGTCATAGGCCGAACATGATGAACATGCTCCGCCCGATTGCGGGGACCGCAGTTCCTTGAAGAGCGCCGACTGGCGCCATACGTGGGCGAAGCCGCCGTCCTGGAGAATGTTCCCAGCCATGAATCGATCGTGGATCGCAAAGGGGCAGGCGTAAACGTCTCCGATGGGATCGATCAGGCAGACAACCCGTCCTGCGCCGCAGAGATTCAACCCTGGCAACGGGTCACCCAGCGCCGCTAGGTGGAAGAAGGAGTCACCTGTTAGAACATTGTCCCCAGCCGCCACCAGCCACTCGTAAAGATCCCGCTGCTGCTGGGCTGTTGGATGCAGATCATCCCAGACGTCAGCGCCACGACCAGACGGACGCAGTCGCGTGAGCCTGAGAGTCGCCCCACGGGAGTCAGCGATTTCCTTGAAGGCATCGAGTTGGTGAACGTTCTCCCGGGTGACGACGACCGAGAGTTTGGCGTTAGCGAAACCCGCGTTCGCCAAGTTATCCAACGCCCGGAGAGCAACCTCATGGGTTCCCTCACCGCGAAGGGCATCGTTTACCCCAGCCGTTGCACCGTCGAGGGAGACCTGGACGTCGACATAATCGGTGGAAGCCAACCACGCGGCCCGAGAAGACGTAATTCGTGAGCCATTCGTGGAGAATTTTACCCCGACGTTGTGAGCTACGGAATACTCCAGGAGGTGCCAGAAGTCTGGCCGGATAGTGGGCTCCCCTCCGCCGATGTTGACATAGAAAACTTGCATTCGCTGCAACTCGTCAATCACCTCCTCGCACTGAGCCGTCGTGAGTTCCCGAGGGTCGCGCTTCCCAGACGATGACAGACAGTGCAGACACGAAAGGTTGCATGCGTAGGTGAGTTCCCACGTCAGGCAGATGGGGGAATTCAGCCCATATTCAAATTGGTCAACTAAGGCACCGCCCGAAGGTCGCACATCGACAGTCATGGTCTGCTGTCCTCCTCAATCTGGTCAATCATTTCCGAATCCATCAGCCTCGAGAGGGAAGCCGCATACACGTTCCACAAATCTTGAGGAACGGAACACTCGATTAGGACGGATCGCAAGGACTTAGAGCCGTCCAACCGCCGAACCACCCCGACGAGCTCGGGGCGCTTAAGAAAAGTCAACTTTCGGTTCCCGAAGTGGTACGCCAGGGCACCGAAAGGCTCGGGGCGCAGGGAAACCTTCGAGGAAAGCCGCAACTTCTGATCAAGTAACGACATCACTACTGGACTCTCTGCCTAGTACACACCGCACATGCCGTCGATGGAAACATCTTCGACGAGTGTCTCGACAGTGACTTCGTTTTGATCTTTCTCATTCATGTGTTTACTCCCCTGAATAGGTTCTTTTTCTTCAGAAAGAATATTGACACTCCGAGACAAAATCAAGACTTCAGTGTTAGATTCCTGCTGTGGCCCAGGAGTACGTATCCTCCGGGAGGCCTCCGGCAACTAGCCACGCCGCAATTGAGGAAGCGGCCTTTGGCCTGTTCCACGTTCACGGATTTGATCGCACGACCACCGATGAGATCGCCGCCGCCGTCGGAATCAGTCGTCGCACCTTGTTTCGATACTTCTCATCGAAGAACGACATCCCGTGGGGACAGTTTGACGATAATTTAGATTATCTTCGCGAAACCCTGGAGCGTATGCCACCGGGACTGCCTCTATGGAAAGCGATTCAAGAGGCAGTGGTCGCATTCAACTCTCTGGATCCCTTCGCTATTGACCAGCACGTACTCCGGATGCGTCTCATTTTGCAGACACCATCGCTCCAGGCGCATTCGGCACTCATGTACGGCCGATGGCGACGGGTCATTGCCGAATACGCAGCACAACGGACGGATCGAAGGCCTGATGATCATTTTCCGCTCTTGGTCGGCCACACGAGCCTTGCCCTCGCAGTTTCGGCCTACGAAGTGTGGCTCAACGATCCGTCGACTTCCATCGAGAAGCTAATCGGAGCCTCGATGCAGAACTTACGTCAGTTCGTCAACGATGACTGACTCTCCTCATGCCCTGCATGTCCGAATGAACACGCGTGTTTCCGGCTGGGCAAGTAACTCTGTGTTGCTTGGTGGATCTCCGTGGCGCATGATCCGCATTGCTGAGCCGGCTCGAAAACTGGTGGACCAACTCTTTGCCGCAGGGCCGCTTGGTGTGTTGCTGACAGACTCGGGCCATATTGCTATCGCGCGCCAACTGCTGGACCGAGGATTTTTGACCCCGGTACCTCAGCGGATCGGCTCGGAGTTCGCACCCGACGTGGTCGTCCCTGTGTTCAATGCTTCCCGCGACCTCGAAGTACTCCTCAAGAGTCTGGGCGAGGCAAACGTGATCGTTGTCGACGATGGCTCGACGAATCAAAACGAAGTCGCGAATGTGGCTAGGCTCACTGGCGCTGAGGTCATCCGCCACACCAGCAATCTGGGACCAGCCAGAGCGCGCAACAGCGGGCTATCGCGTACGAGAACACCAGTGGCGGCCTTTATCGATGCGGACTGTGTCGCGTCGAGTCATTGGCATACAGACTTGATGTTTCATTTCGACGATCCAAGGCTCGCAGCCGTCGCTCCGCGCATTCAGCCGACACCTGACCAAGGCGGCATCCTGGAGCGATTTGAGCGCACCCGATCTGCTCTCGACATGGGTCCTCACGCCGGGCTCGTGCAGCCTGGAGCGCGCCCCGCGTTTGTCCCCACGGCGGCGCTCCTCGTTCGTCGCTCCGCGCTTGCGGATCCAGCATTTGACCCGGACTTGCGGCTGGGTGAGGACGTCGATCTCATCTGGCGGCTCACCGAGAGCGGTTGGCTTGTTAGATACGATCCGGGAGTCGTTGTCCAGCACAGGACACGAGTCAATTTTTTCCAATGGATCCGCCGACGCTTTGAATACGGAACATCCGCCGCCGACCTCGAGGATCGACACCCTGGGAAACTCACCCCCCTGCGACCATCACCGTGGAACATAGCAACCCTCTTATTCATCGCAGCCGGGCGGCCATTCGCGGCGGCAGGTGTCACTCTGGGCGCTACGACACTGCTGTGGCGGCGACTTCCTGAACTTTCGGGATCTCCTGCACTCGCTGCTCGACTAATCGCGCAAGGGGTTATCGCGGACAGTGCGGCCGTCGGACACCTTTTGCGCCGGGAGTGGTGGCCCCTAGGAATCATTGCTCTCCTGGCTTCTCCGCGTTCACGCTTTGCTCGCTGCGCATCAGTTTCAATCCTCGGACCCATTGCGTGGGAGTGGTCAACGACACGAACCCACCTGGACCCCATTTCCTACGCAGCCCTCCGACTTATCGAAGATGCCGCCTACGGATCAGGCGTCATCATGAGCAGTGTGCGATCTAGGAAATGGGCCACGCTAATTCCCCGCTTCTCAGGTCGGCGACATTGACAGAAGAGATTTCTCCGTGGCTTCCCGATGACACGGCTCCCTAACCTGTGCGGTTTACAACGTAATCGCATAAGGCTTCGAGCGCGAGCTTTGCATCTCCCACCGGCAGTGATTCAAGGATCCGGCGCGCGTCCCCCGCCCACCGACGTGCCTCATCACGAGCATCCTCGAGCGCGGGATGCTCCCGCAGCAGCCGAAGAGCCCGGGCGTGATCGGCATCATCGGGAATCGGTCCCGACAAGAACACGACTAGTGCATCATCGCCGGATTGATCGCTCGCCTGCGCGATCAACGTCGCCAGAGTGGGCACACCCTCACGCAAATCGGTCCCCGGCAACTTGCCCGACTGCTCCGCATCAGACGTGATGTCCACGATGTCGTCAGCGAGTTGGAAAGCAACGCCGATGGCCTCGCCGAAACGGCTCAGTGTGTCGATGGTGGATGCTTCGGCTCCGGCCATCATGGCTCCGAACCGACCGGCGGTAGCGATCAACGAGCCGGTCTTGTCCGAAAGAACCTGCAAATGGTGCTTGACCGGATCGATGCCGTCGTCTGGCCCCACCGCTTCGCGAATCTGTCCCGTGCACAGGCGCTCGAAGGTTTGCGCCTGAATGCGAACCGCCTCGGGACCAAGGTCCGCCAAGATGTCAGAGGCGCGGGCAAAGAGAAAATCACCAGTGAGAATCGCGACCGAGTTGTCCCATCGCGCATTCGCGGACGGGGCACCGCGCCGGAGCTGCGCTTCGTCCATGACGTCGTCGTGATAGAGCGTGGCCAGGTGGGTGAGCTCAACGACGACCGCAGCCTTGATGACGTCGTCATTGGCCGGGCGGGGGCCAAAGTGCGACGCAAGAAGCGTCAAGAGAGGACGGAACCTCTTGCCGCCGGCATCCACCAGATGCCGGGACGTCTCGGTGACGAAGGGGTAGTCACTGACCACCGTACTGCGGAGGTAGCGCTCGACGTCCTCCATCGAAG
>WLWF01000751.1_pt1 | contig 30295 bp, 20 predicted proteins | sample 6718331 | NCBI WGS metagenome assembly WLWF01 (sample SAMN12718692, study PRJNA515312) | sponge metagenome | isolation source: marine sponge | host: Mycale hentscheli | place: New Zealand: South Island, Marlborough, Capsize Point | collected 2003-05-01 | reverse complement strand
ACAAATAATAGTCTTAACATCTTTCATTCCTTTAGCTACTTTTCTTTGATTCTTAGAAGTAAGTAGTTTATGTACAGAATGAGGATAATAATGTATATTAAAATTTGCTATACAAGTTCTTGGCTTATAGCCTATTGGGTACTTTCTTTTTTCGTTCACATTGCTAATTTATAAATATTTATTAAATCTAATGTACTTTTATTACATTATTTTATTATCATTGTACTAATGAAAGCAAAACATACAAGATGTGACTTTACTGTTCCTTTGTACGATGTGTCTGTATATGTTTACATATCAAATGATATGTCTAATAATGTATCTGCAATTAATAATGATTTTGGATTAAACTCCACTAACGTTAATTCTCAGGGCAAGTCTATACAGTTTAGTAACAATAAAGAAACTAAGTTTGCTATGCTTTTTAAAGATGATGATAATTTAGATAAGGTAATAACTCATGAATCATTACATATTTCTTGGTATATTTGTGAGTACGTTGGTATTGGGCTAACTCCAAATAACCATGAAGCACAAGCTTATATTCTTGAATACATAGTAGATAAAGTAAAAAGCTTTTTGTTTTGAGTAGAGGTAGGTTAAATAAAAACGGTAATCCTGTTGAGGAATGTGATAGAGAAATTACAGTTGAGGTAATGAATACTATTTCTGGTTTAAGTAAGACAGGAATAAAAATGTTAGAATATATGATGTCCTATTCTCCAAAGGATGCTAATAAGATTTATATTGAGAAGAAAGCATTTATGTTTGATTGTGATATGAAGGAGAAGTCATTCTTTAATGGTATTAAAGATTTAGTAAATAATAATATTATTGCTACATCAGATATATCATTTGAGTATTATTTTAACCATGCCTATTTTGGCAAAAAAGAAAAAACAAAATGATTGTAGAAAGAATATCAGAAACAATGTTTACTATTGATGGAGAATTAGCTGAACTGTATGAAGGAAGATTAGAATTTTCCAGTGGTGAAGAAATAACTTATTATCAGTTTAGAGCTGTTCAAGAGTTTTTAGATATAGAAGAAAATGATCTTCGTAACTTAGCACATAGAAAAGTAGTAAGACTACTTGCCGAGTTAGGTATTAAAAGAGAAAAGTAAAGTAATGTTTAACGAGCTTATTGAAATAGATAAAGAAGGTAATGTATTTATTCAAGATGATTCTATTGCCTTAATGCCAAAACTATGGGCTGTCTATAAAGACAAGTATGGTGGAAGTAAAATGGTAAGGTGGATTATATCAATGGATGATTACAAGTCTCCATTTCGTAGATTACCTGAAGAAGAACGTTCTGAAAGATTGACAATGAATATATTTGGAAAGAGAACATTAAGAAGAACTACTGAAAAACTTGTTACAGAAGCAAGGCACGAATATAAAATGTTACAGTTTGACCCTATGGTTGACCAGTACAATGCAATGAGTGAGCAAATGTTTCTTATGACCCAAGTGTTTAAGTCTATGAAACCCTCTAAAGATAATTTAGCTGATTTAAATGATATGCAAGTAAAAATGCAAAAAGCAGCAGAAGCACGAGAAAAGCTTAAAACAATGATTATTAAAGACCAAGATTCTGATTCTAAAATAAAAGGTACAGGTTCAGATGATTTCTCAATATTTGAAAACGAACAAAGATTAGACGATTGATATCAGCAGAAAAATATTCTCCAGTACTATTTGATAAAAGTATTAATAAGTTTGAAAGCTTTAGAACAGACAGTATAGAGTATTCACAATTTTGGAGAACTCAAAAAGATAGAATATTAAATGGCTACAAACCTAATGGTGGTGTTTGGATTCCCGGTAATTATTATTTCTATTTAAACTTTTCTAAGATACATGGATTAAACCCAGGTGCAAAACGTAAGAGCATGATATCTCCATTGTATCGTGACCAAGACCACGAGTACTATCAGGAAGTTCATGAAGCTAAAGAAAATGGTAGAGGAATTATTGTTTTAAAAGCAAGGCGTAAGGGATTTTCTTTCATGAATGCCAATATACTTCTGCATGAATGGACTTGCTTTCCTCATTCTGAAAATGGATTAGGAGCGCAGAAAGAAGATTACGTACAAGATTTTAGAAAGAAGATGTTACTATCGTATAACGAGCTACCACCTCAGTTTAGAAATAAAATACTTCATAACAATGAGGAAATCTTTATGTCTGGATATAAGGAAAAGGAGAATGGTATATGGATGGAGAGAGGAACTAAGTCTATGATTCACTTTAGGGTAATGGAAAAGCCAAATGCTTTTAGGGGTACTTCACTTAACTTTATGGTATTTGAAGAAGCTGGAGAGTTTTTAAAACTTAAAAGGTCATACGAATCTTCTGAAGATTGTTTTAAAGAGGGTGATATATTTTTTGGAACACCTATTATTGGTGGAACTTCAAATAATATGGAAAATGAATCTGATGATTTTATGAATATGTATTATAATGCAGACCAATATAATTTAAAACCTGTATTTATAAAGGCATCAAAAGTATTTGGTAGTTTTTTTGATATGAGTACTGGAGTATCTGATACTAAAGGAGCTGAAAAATTTGTTTTAGCAGAAGCTAAAAGAAGAAAAGATATGGGTGATTTACAATCTTATTACTCATATTTACAAGAAAATCCATTAGAAGTAGAACACGCTTTTTATCGTACTGGTGGAACTCCTTTTGATTTAGAAAAAATAAATAAACAAATAGGAAACATAAATGTTAATCCTTCGTTTCAAAAAGTACAAAGAGCAAGATTAGAGTGGGGAAAAAACAAAGAGGGTAAAGAAGTTTTTGGTAGTAAACCAGAAATTATATATGAATGGGAAGAGAAAGCTAATGGATGTTTAATAATTCCAGAGTCTTTAGAAGCAGATGCTTATCCATTTGAAATTGTTGAGTTACCTTTAGATGAAATAAAAAATACTGATGTAGCTGCTGTTGACCCTTATCATGTTGATGATGATTTAGAAGAAATGAAAAAAAAAGCATCAGACCAATCAGAAAGGTCAGAAGGATGTATGTGTGTGTATCGTAGATTTGTAAATACTAATGTTATAGGTGAATTACCAGTTGCTTTTTATACAGACAGACCTTATTCTAAAGAATTGTTTTATGAAAACTGTTTAAAGTTAGCTATTTTATATGATTCACAAATATTAGTAGAATATAATGATGATGGTTTTTTAAAGTATTTTATAAAAAATAAAATGACTAGGTATTTAAAAGAAAGACCACGTTCTGCTGATAGTCCATATAGCCAAGTAACAAATAGATATGGATTACATATGAAAAGTTTTCAAAAGAAATTACTTACTGAATTAGTAGATGAATACATAAAAAAACATTGGGAAGATATATATTTTTTAAAATTATTAAATGAGTTTACTATATACGGTAAAAAAAATACAGATAGAGTAATGGCTTTTGGTATGACGTTAATACATGATATGGATGCAACAAAAAAAATATTTGATAAATCTCAAGAACAAAATATAGAAAAAATGCAGGGTTTACCAGAGTTTTCTAGAAATAAAAATGGTATAATATCAATATCAAGTAATTATAGTGAAAATAATAATTTTGACAATAGGAAAAGAAAGCCTACTTTTGATTACAATATTGACGATAATGAAGTTTAATATATATGGATTTTCCTAAACAGAACATTCCTGACTCTAAAAAAAATGAAGAATGGCATTTAGATTGTATAAATGCTATTTTAAAATATCACAAGAGTTGGAATACTTTCGTTGATTCACGAAAGAAAGATCATGAAAATTATTTAATTGTAGCTGGAGAGTTTGACCATAAGCAATATGAGTATGTTACTGATATGTATGGTATGACATCTCCTGCAAGATTTGTTAATTATCCTATAATAATTAATAAAATTGATTTACTTGCTGGTGAATTAATTAGTCAACCTTTACAATTTACTGTAAATGTTATAAATAGAAATGCTATTCGTAAAAAGAACGAAGAAAAAATTAACGTTGCTGCAGAAGTTGTATTAAGACCTATTAGAAGAAAGATTGAAAAAGCTATTGGTATGCCTATACCTGATGAGAATGTAGGTCAAGAAGTGCCAGAAGATATAGAAACTTTTAAGAAAAAGAAATTTAGAAATGCTATTGAAGAAATGGTTCATGTAGGTCTAACTTACTGTATTCAAAAGTGGGATTTAAAACAAACATTTAAAAGAGGTTTTTATGATTTAGCAATTTCAGGTAAAGAGTTTTATCAAACGTATATAAAAAATGGGGATCCTTATGTAGAAAGAATTGACCCTAGAGTAATGATATACGATGTAGATATTGATAAAGAAAATATTAAAGATTCTAAATATGTAGGTAAAGAAAATTGGTACACTGTTAATGAAATTATAGACCAATATGGACATAAATTAACAAGTAAGCAAATTGATAAATTAGAAGAATTACAATCTGACAATTTACAAGGATTAGAAAATGGTACTGATATATGGGATAACTATTCAAATGATGAAAGTTCTAATTTAAAAGTTCGTGTTGCTCATATTCAATGGAAAAGTATTAGAATGATTAATCATAAAGTTTCTGAAAATGCTTATGACCAAGAAAATCCATTTCTAAAAAAAGTTGCTGATGATTATAAACCTAAAAAGGGAGAAAAAATAATCAAAAAACCAATAACCGATATTAGACAAGCTACTAAAGTTGGTCATGATATATTAATTGATTGGGGAAAAAAACCTAATCAAATAAGATATGAAGAAAATTATGCTAATACAGATTTTGATTATTTTGGCTTTATAAGAAACAACTTTAATGGAACTACATTAAGTGTAGTTGATACTTTAAAGAATATACAGATACTATATAATATTACGATGTATCAAATAGAACTAGCTATGTCAAGAGCTGGTGGTAAAGCTATTGTATATGATGTTAGTCAAAAACCTAAAAATATACCTTTAGAAGATGTATTTTATCATGCTAAAAATACAGGTCTTATTTTAATTAACAATAAGGCAGAAGGTATGCAATCAAATTCTTTTAATCAGTTTCAGCAAGTAGATTTTACATTAAGCCAATCAGTTTCTCAAATGGTAAATTTAAAATTAATGCTTGAAGAAACTGCTGATAAGTTAACAGGTATTAGTGCTGCTAGAAGTGGTGTTCAAAAATCTGGTGATTTAGTAGGTGTAACAGAAAGAAATGTTATGCAATCTACTTTAATAACAGCTCCTTTGTTTGATGGTCATTATAATCTTGTAGGAGATATTTTACAAAATATGGCTGGGCAAATGAAATTTGCCTGGGGTAATGAAGGTCGTATGGCTAATATCTTTGGAGATATGGGTATGCAAACTTTTAAGATTGACAAATTAATAGCTTTAGATGAATACGGAATATTTGTTGAAAATAGTGGTAAAGAAGTTCAGCGTAAACAACAAATGATGGGATTAATGGAAAGATTTTCATCTACTGGTGCTGTTGACCCTGCATCAATTATGAAAGCTGTAAATGCAGAAAGTTCTAGTGAAGTAGAAAGCATATTAACTACTGGCTTAGAAGCTATACGAGATCAACAAGCTGCTCTTGAAGAAAGAAAAGTTGCTGCACAAGAACAATCAAATGAGATTGCACAACAACAAATGATTATGCCAATGGAGATTCAAAAACTTAAATCTCAAACTGATTTAGAAATAACTAGAATGAAATTAGAGGGTGATGCTCAAAAACAAAGTAATGAGTTAACACATAAAGAAGATTCACAACAAGAGCAAAGAAATACTGAATTAGATAAAATGGTATTACAACAAAGTGCAGAAGATGATAGGGAAGAAATGGAAACAAATAAATAATTTAATAAAAAAAATTATATTTGTATTATATAATAAATAAATAAAGAAAAAGACATGGAAAATGATAATGAAAATGTAGAAAAAAATATCATTGAGAATAACGATTCTAATGAAGCACAAAATATTGATAATCAAAATGATTCAGAAAGTAAAGATTTTGATCCATCTGCTTTTATGAGTGTTGAGTCCAAAACGACAGAAAAAAATAATGTTGAAAATAATGAGGATGTAAATACAGAAAGTAAAGAGACAGATGTACTTGATGATGAAAATGAAGATTTATTTTCTTGGGATAACTATGAAAATACTGATGAGGATAGTGCTGAAAATATTGAAAATACTGAAAAAAATAAAAATACTGATTCAGATAATAACTCAACGAGTAATACTGATGAAGAAAAAAATGACATTGAAAATACTTCTAATACAGAAGAAAATCAAAGTCAAAGTTCTTTTAATAAAGAAGATGCATTTAAAGCAGTAGCAGAAGAATTAAATCTTAGTGCTACAAATATTGATGAGTTTAAAAACTTATTGGTTGAAATTCAAAAAGAGAATGATGAATTAAAAAATCAAAGTTTAAGTGGAATTAATAATGAAAAGATTAAAAATCTTGAAAATGTTAAATCTAAAACTAACGAAGATTTATTACGTCTTGATTTAAAAAACCAGGGTTTTACTGAAACTGAAATTGATAATGCTATAGATATATATTCTGATAATGGTACTTTACAAATTGAAGCTAAAAAAATTAGAAACAATATTGATAAAGCTATTAATAAAGAAAAAGAATTAGTTTTAAGTAGCCAAAAAAATTCTGATGCAAAGCAACAGGAAGAGGCAAAAGAAGCTATACGTTCATTGACGGAGCACGTAAATGGGGTTGAAACAATGTTTGGATTCCCTATTGCTAAAGACGAAGCAAAGCTAAAGTCTATTCGTGAAGGACACATTAATTACATTACAAGTGGAGATTTTCTTAGTGATGTAACAAAAAACAATCAAAATCTAACCGAAGCTGCTTGGATGTGGAAAAATAAAAAAACCATATTACAAGCATTTTCAAACAAAGGGTACAACAAAGGCAAACAGGATTTACTTAATGATATAGGTAATCCAAACAGTTCAGAAACTACAAGGTTTAAAGACCCTAAAGGTTCTGACACATTTGATCCAAAGAAATTTACTTATGGTTCATAATAAAAGAATTTTATAGATATTTAAATCTTGGCAAAAATTAAATAAATTATAAACTTAAATTATATTTTGTCATGAAATATCATAATGGAACATACGGTAAAGAAACCGTAGAATCAAATTCTTTAGTAGTAAATCTATTAAAGTACCCTGAAATTGCTAAAACAATTATCAGACAATATCCTCAATATTCTTTAAACTTCTTTGTTGATGGAACTGGAAGATATGCTAAAGAAGAAATGATTGGTGAAAATGCATTTAGATGGCCAATCTTAGGAAGATTAAATAGACCTTCAACTTGTACTGGTGTTAATGCTGGTAACGGTGCAGGTTTAACTCAATTTTCTGTAGAATTTGAAGAAAATTATTTAAATCCTTACGATATAGTAAGATTTGCTGATGGAAATCAAGCTATTGTTATGGGTGAGCCTACTGCTTCTGCAAACGGTTATACTTTCCAATTGAAACCACAATCTGCTGATACTAACTTTGCTATTTCTGCTGCTTCTTTTGCTGCTGGTACAACTGTTAACACAACTGGTTCTGCTTTCCCTGAAGGTTCTGATAGAGGTTATGAAAACCACGTTTATCCAGATTGGTACATTAACTACATTGGTATTGCAAGAAAGGCTAAATCAATTACTGGTTCTGCTTTAACTGATATTACTTGGGTAGAAAATGCAGGTCAAAGACTATGGTTCTTTACTGATGAGCAATTAATGAGAGAAGAATTTTTATACCAAAAAGAACTTGACGATTGGTATTCTGTATCTACAATGGATGCAAATGGAAATTCTACTGTAATTGATAATCAAGGTCGTCCTATCGTTAAAGGTGATGGAATCCTTAGACAAATTGATGCAGCTAACGTTGATACTTATAACGGTCAATTGACTGAAAAAAGATTGACTGATTTCTTAGCTCAATTAGCACTTAATACTGGAAACAAAAATTCTCGTTGGATGGTATTTACTGGTACTGCTGGAAAAGTTGCTTTCCACGAAGCTATGAAAGATTTAGTTTACCCATCTGGTAACTTAATTTATGATGCTCAAACTGGTCAAGAAATGGAAATTGGAGTAAACTTTACTTCTTACAATGCTTTAGGTCATACATTGACTTTAGTACACAATCCATTATTTGACGATCCAAACTTACATGGAAACAACATTGACCCACAAACTGGTTACCCTGTTGAATCTTTTAGAATGGTATTCTTAGATATGGGAACAACTAACGGAGTTTCTAATATTGAAAGAAAAGTTAAAGGAGCTGGTGGAATTGATAGAGGAATGATTGTAAAATATATTCCTGGTATGGTTGACCCATTTGACCAAAAATCAATGAAAGCTGCTAACTCAAGAGATGCATTTACTTGTGAGATACTATGTGAAAGTGGTATGGTTGTAAGAAATCCATTATCTTGTGGGCAATTAATATTTGCTTAATAATAATTATAAAACTTAAATTTTAGAAAATGGAAAATGATAAAGTATCAAATGCAAAAGTAAAGGAATTAGTTTCAGAAGCTCCAAAAAGTGGATATGCAGAAGTTAGGTTAAAAAACCCTAAAAGAACAGGTTCTATAACTGTTAGAAATTATATTGATGATAATGGTAATAATAGACCTTTTGTTGATAAAAACGGAAACCATAGAGTTCAGCGTTTTGTTAAAAAAAGACTTCTAAATTTATCAGATGTTAACGATCAATTATTATATGAACAGGTAAGGTTGCACCCTATATATGTAAAGGGTGCAAACCCTGTTCTATCTTTAGTTAATCAAGAAACTGAATCAGAAAATTTTGTAACAAAAAAAGATTTACAAGCAACTGCAGATGGTATTATTGCTACATTAAAAACTAAAGAGTTAAAAGATTTTGCAAGAATACTATTAGTTACTGTAAAAGATGGTAGTTCAGATAACGTATTAAAGAAATCTTTATACCAGTTAGCTGAGCTTGACCCAACTAAAATTATTAACGAATGGGAAGATCCTTCAAAAGAATTGAAGTCATTATTGTTAGTAGGTGTAGAAAAAGGTGTTTTCACAAAAATTAGTGGTATCTATAAATTTAATGGTACTGTTATGGGAACAAGTTTTGAACTTGCTTTAGAATGGCTGAGAGATAATGATGATTTAATTCCTAGCATACGTAAAGAACTTAAATAATGAATATAATTGAAATGCACGAATATTGTGATTTGCTTTTAGATAAAGCTGATTCTCCTTGGTTTAGTTCAAGTGAAAAAGATAAGTTTTTAAATTTAGCACAGGCAGAATTTGTGGAGAGTAGGTATAGATTATTTGAGCAAAATGAACGTATAAGAAAAGCGTTAATACCATTAGTTAGACAAACTACAGGTGTAAATGCATCAGAAATTAATTTAAGTATTATTCCTGATTTTATGTTTACATTAAGTTTAGCTGGTGAATTTAGTGAAATATGTGGTACTGAAACATCTTGGAAAAAAATATCACCACAACAATTAGACGATGAATTTGAAAATGATAATGACCCGTTTAATAAAAATGATGATAGTAACCCTGGTTATATTGAACAAAATAATGGTAGTAATGATGTTGCCATTATTATATCAACTAATCCAGCTATAAATTACGTATTAAAATTTTTAAAAAGACCTGTAGATGTTTTTTTAGATGAAAATAATCCTAGTAATAATGTAGATTCAGAAATGCCTCAATTTACACATGAAGAGATTGTAAATATTGCTGTACGTAAAATGATGGCTACCACAGAGCAACAATTAAATTATCAATTTCAACAAAATGAAATTGCTAAACAAAATTAATAGACATGGAAAAAGTAACTTACACTAAGAAACAATTAGAACTTTTTACAATTAAAGAGTTAAAAACGATTGATTTGTTTTCTAAAATAAATTATAAAAAGAAAATGATTAAATCTGATATTGTCAAAGAAATGTTAAAGGTTCAAAAATCTATAACAAAACCTAAAACAATAAAAATTGAAACTCCTAAAATAGATAAAATTGTTAAAGTTAAAATTGAGAATATTGTAAAAAAAGAGGTAAAAGATGAACCTAAATTTCATCGTAATAATGGGATAAAACGTAGAAATCGTTTTACTCATATGTAAAAATGTATTAACCTTCAAATTTATAAATTATGAAAATTGGTAGAGATTACTTTGCTTTAATCGCTGAGGGGTACACCCCAGCAAACACAGGTGGAATTATTGACTTAACACCTTCTTACAAAGTTGAGAAAACTGAATTAAAGTCTGCATTATTTGTAGCTCCACAAGTTGGAACTGCAGGATTTTTAACTGTAACTGTTGCAAATACTTATGCTGTTAGTGATTTAGTTAGATTAACTATTACTTCTAACATTACAAGCCGTCAGCTTTATAGAAAATCATTTGTTTATACTGTACAAGCAGGAGATACAAATGATGATATAGCTGCATATTTTGCTAATTCAATTGCAAAAGAAGCTGGAAGTTTAAATAGTCCATTTGCTTCTGCTGTTGCTCTTGCTAATGTTATAACTATAACACAACAAGATGATGATAAGCAAGGATTAATTGCTTATACTTATACTGATAGTGCTGCAGGAACTATTGATTCTTTACCTACATTAACAGTTATTTCAGAAGGTCAACCATCTGATTTAGTTGATAAAGGAGTAGAAGCTTCTGAAATTAACTTAGCTTTTTATGATACAGTAAGAATTGATTTACACGCAGATGTAGCAATTCCATTTATTGATTCAGTTGGAGCTACTGCTAAAGAAATCTATTGGTACGGAACTCCTGGTGAGGGAGCACCATTAGAAACTTTAATTAATAGCTAATTAGTTAAATAACTACAAATTAAAAAGGTGGTGGGCTTAAAATCACCACCTTTTTTTTTATCTTTACAATATGCTGACTTTAGATCATTATGCTTACAACATTAGAAATATTGCTCGTGGCGGGCAAGGTAACTCTGATGACGAAAGAATTAATATAAGACAAATTAGATTTTGGATTAATGGGTATAGGGCAAGTGGAATGTTTGAAACTACTGATTTTGGAAAAGACATACACCCTCAATTAATACAAGATTTAGGTGTTGTGCCATTAACAGAAGTTGATAAATCTGATAGCGATTGTCCAAGTGTTGATTGGGGATGTACAATTAAAAAAGTTAAAATACCTAAGCTAATTGATTTTCCAGATTTAAGAGCTTTATCTTATGTTGGTTACATTAGTAAACAAGGTGGATTTATTATAAACCATCCTGACCAAGCTATATCAAAATCTAAAACAAAGTTTGGTAATTTAAAATCTAGAGTATATCCTATTGGTGATTATCTTTATTTTATGTTATCAGATAATGATTCGGAATTAGAGTATGTAAACATTAGAGGTATATTTGAAAATCCAGAAGATGTTGTAAGTTATCCTACTGCTGGTTGTGAGCAAAAATGTTATAACCCTGGCTCTGATGAATATCCAATGCCAAGACGTTTATATGAGTATGTATTAACTAAGGTTCTTAGAAATGAATTGAATTGGACTACTCAAGCTATTAATGATGAGTTAAATAATGCTAGATTAGATAATGCAAAAATTAGATAATTACGGTTCATATACTTTGTATGGTATATTTTTAGAAAGTAAAGACGAAATAGATAAAATATTAAAGTCTATGCCAAAAGGAATAACTAAATCTAAAAGTATTAATTATAGAACATTTTCAAAAGTAGTTAGATTATACTTATCAATAATTTTTAAAGATTTAATAGAGGGTAAAACAGTTGTTTTATTAAACAAATTTGGCAAATTAAACGTAGTAAAAACACAATGCATTAGATACAATCCTAATAAGATTTATTTTTACAAAGATGAAAAAGGCAATTTAGTAAGAAAAAAACTTAAACTTAAATTAAATCTTGGATATTGGTATTTTGTTTTTTGGGATAGTCCTAAAATATATAGACAATTTAAATTTAATATAGATTTAAAATATAAACATATGTATATGAATAAAGTTAAAAAAGGCTTTGATTATTTAGATTATAGTTTAGATAAATATGGCGTTTATGCTTCATCAAATTATATACATCATATAAAATAAAACATGAGTGATTCAGTCAATAAAGTATCTTTACATAGAATTATAGGTAATTTTATAGGAAATTTAGGAATTAAAAATGTTGACGATATAGAAGATGATTTAGCAAGGTGGGCTTGTGAAGCTGAAAATAAAATTGGTTCTACTTCATCATATAGAAGATTTGAATGTGAATTAAATATAAGAAATCGTAAAGCTGTTTTGCCTCCTAATTTTGTTTATTTAAACGCTATTAAATATGGCAACAAAATTGTTCCAACAACAAAACGTTCTTTTAGAATGTTTAACAAAGGTTCTGTTGGTAATGTTTCTAATAACACAGAAAAAAGAGAATTTGTTAGTGGTAATAAACAAACGAATGTTCCTGGTGTACCACTAGTTGTTAGAATAGATTTATTTGGTTCATATGTTGCTGGTGATATAGTAACAGTTACTATAACCACAAATAATTGCGGTAATGTAAGTAGTAATACATTTACATATCTTGTACAAGTAGGAAATTCTTTAAATGATATAGCTATAGCAATAGATTCACAAATAAATGCTATACAAAATTTAGGTTATACATCTGCTATAAGCAATAATGCTTTTGTTATTACTGCAAGTAGTCCAGATGTTGTTTTAAATATTTCATTATTTACTGATAGTATTAATGGAAGTTTAACACAAACAATAGTTCAAAAAAGAGTACCAACTCAAATCAATACACCATCATTATCTAGTTCTAATACAAATCCTAATTTAACTTCTAAAAATTTAGCAAATAGTACGGTTGCTAAATTAAACGTAGGTATTAACGCTCAAGGAGTTAGTGGTCAAGCAAGAGGTTATAGTTATGATTATGATGTTAGCCCAACAGAACAAGTTTTTAGTATTGATAATGGTTGCATTAATTTTAATGCTTATGATGATGAGAAAATAGGAATATCATATATGGGTATAGATTTAGATGAAGATGGTTGGCCTTTAATATCTGAAATACATGAAGATGCCGTTACTCATTATTTAATGTATATGTATAAATCTATTGATTATTGGAAAGGAAAAATGAATAGAGGGACTTGGTTAGATTTGCAAAACAGATGGTTTGATTTATGTAGTCAGGCTCGTGGTGATGATGAACTTCCTAATTCAGAAGAAATGAAATACTTGTCTAATTTATGGATGCAATTAGTTCCGCTTCCTACTAAAGAATATTTCTAATGCAAGGTAAAAACACAGTAAATACATTTAATGGTGGATTAAAACAAGATAACGATCCTTTAATAAGTAGTTCAAATTCATTAAGAGATTCAATGAATGGTAGGCTTATGTTTAACAAAGATGGTACTTATGCTTGGGAAACAGAAAACGGAAGTAAAAATTCAGTTGTAATTACACCTGATAATGGTGGTAACACAAATAGATATGTTATTATTGGTGCTACTGGTAATGATTAGATTAGTATTTTATTTTCTACTGACCCTGTAAATTTTAATAGTGAAATAGGTATATTTTCTATTGATGAAAGTGGTGTGGGTTCTTATAAAACATTGTTTAACGATTTAAATGATCCAAATGGTGATTTATTTAATTTCTTAACTAAAAATCAAATAGAAGCTCGTTATGTTTATGAAAATGATAAATGTATAAGAGTATATTGGGTAGATGGTGTTGCTAGTGATAGTAATAGACCAAGAACAGCAACAATAATTTATGACCCTACTCTTGGCAATCAAAGTGATGTTAATGCATATACAATAAGTAATACATCTGTATTTTCTTTTAATACTCAAACTGATTTTTCAATGGGGTTATTAAAATATGTAAAAAATGTTGGTGGAAATTTACTTACTGGAATATATCAATATACTTATAGGTTAAAAACTAATGAAGGTTATAGAACTCCTTTTTATCCTTTAACAAGAAGAGTTTTTGTTAATGATGATGCTGTAAATGCAAATAATTGGAATGAATATGAAATGGGTAGTGTTGGTTTAGTTTCAACTAAAGGTAATCAAATACAAGTTAAAGGTATAGATACAAGGTATGACCGTATAGAAGTTGCATATGCTTATTCACAAACTTCTAACATTGTTTTTGAAGCAAAAGTATTTTCTGATATTCCTATTGACGGAGAAACAATGTTATTTGATAATACTGGTAATATTGGAGAGCCTTTACTTGTTGAAGAAATTCAATCATTATTTTCTGGTATTCGTGGTGCTAAAACTTTAAATATAAAAGATTCAACTTTATATTATGGTAATATAAAAGAAAATATATTACCTACAATAGATATTGAAAATGTTCTTGCTGCATTAGAAGTTAAACCTATATTTAAAGATATGCGTTCTGATGAATGGGCTTATTCAACTATTGTTAGAAGAAATAATCCACCATTAACTCATGGTTATCCAAGAACAGGTATTACTCAATTAAAAAATCATAATTCTGCTGGTGGTACTGAAGATTATGTGATTGATAATGATTACCTTAATTATAAAGGAACACAAGTAGACCATATGTATGCAGGATATTTTCGTGGTGAAACATATCGCTTAGCAATACAATTTTATGATAAGTTAGGATTTAAAAATTTTGCATATCATTTATGTGATATTAATTTTCCTAATCAATCAGAAAGCAACTATAGTTGGTCAAGATTACAAGCTGATGGAAATATAGTTAATTTTTCTGGAGGTCTATCGCAGTCTGCATGGCCAACAAATAATTATAATGATCCCGCATTACAATCTGAAAAAGTTTTTGTTGGTGATACTGGTGATAATTTACCACCAATGGATGTTGTAAATCCATCATTAGGACCTGCAGATAGAAAAATATCTCATATAAGAATTATGGGGTTAGAGTTTAGTGGTATAGATGTAAGTTCAATATCTAATTTAATAAGTGGCTTTAAAATTGTTAGAGTAGAAAGAGATAGAACAATACTAAATCAAGGATTAATACTTCCTTGTGTTCAAGTTAATGACAGTGAAGATGGAGATATAATAAATCCTTTACCTTCAACGCATCAAGATTTTTATGATTTTGTACAAGACAACCCACCTACTCCAACATCTGCATTAGGAGATATACAACTTAATGACCCATTAGGTTTTAATCGTGATAATAATAGATTTGTATTAAAAGGAAACGCATCTGTATTGTATGCACCAAGTATTGATTTTGGAAGTGAAATATTTCCAAGTAATCAATCTGGAGATAGAATAACTTTAGTTGGTGGTGCTTGGGATGAATACCCTGCACCAAGTAGTTTAGGAACTCCATATAGACAACATTCAGATTATATGCGTTATTCTAAACAATATTATTCTAAAAATTTATGGCATGATATAGGTGGTAGCGCACCTTTTCCTAGATATATGTCTTATATGGAAGATATAGATAAAATTAATATACTTCCAGTTAGAGGAGAGGTAGAAGATTGGGATGGAACTTTAGATTTAAAAAATGATTGTAAAGTACAAGTTTTAACACCACCATTAAATCAAGAAAGAAGGTCTATAGGTAAGTCTGATTCAATTTTTGTAAAACATGGAAATTTTATAGACCCTACAAATCCAGTAGGAGTTGCACCATCACCTTTATATAAAAATATAGAATCTCCAAGACTATTTAATGATATTACTACAATAAATGGTATATCAGAATTTATGGGAAGTTTTATATATAATTATGTAAGACCAAACCCTAATCCTTATGGTGGTCTTACTTCTACTGCAATGGAGCAATCAATATTTTATGGTACTGGTCATTTTCAGCCTATTAATAATGAAACATTTAATAATCAAGGTATGCCTGTCGGTTTAGTTTTTGATGGTATTGAAGTTTTTGGTGGAGATTGTTATTTAGATTATTTTGGTATGATGCGTATGTACCCACATAGTCAATGGGATGGTGTAGGTTCTACAGATGATGATTATGCTGATGGTAGAGTGTTTCCTCTTGAATATGAATATAACCATACACTAAGAGAAGCAAGTGGTGCAGGCGGTACTGGAAGTAGTTTAATATATCCTAATGTTGGTGCTAGAAATTGGCAATCATTAATTGGTGCAGGAAATAGTCAATGGAATGACGGTTTATATATAGGCCCATTTGATGATGAAGGAAATTTTGTTGGAGTATTAGAAGAATTTAATATTAATGCTATTTTAAATTTTGAAGAACTTACAATATTTTATAAAACTAAGCCAGAGGGTTTTAAAGATAATGATAGGTTTCCAGTTCGTTGGAGATATACATTAAACAAAATTTATGGTGATCCTGTAGACCAATGGAGAATATTTCAAGTAAATTACTTTAGAGATTTAAATGGTGAATATGGAGAAATAACTGGCTCTCTTTATGTATTTAATCAAATATATTCTTGGCAATCTTCTGCTTTTGGTAGATTAAGAGCTTCTGACAGAGCTTTAATTGAATCACAACAAGGTGGAACATTAAGTACTGGTATAGGAGATAAATTAGATGGTATAGATTATATATCTACAAAGTTTGGTACTCAACATCAATGGAGTTTATTTAAGTCTGATACAGCAGCTTATTGGACTGATGTAAGCAAAAGAAAAATAATGAGATTTGCACAAGATGGTAAAGTTGCATTATCTGATGTAAAAGGAATACATCAATTTTTAGAAATAGAATTACCTTTATTTGAAAACAGTGATAATCCTGTAAATAATTTAGGAATACATGGTGTATTTGACTATGGTAATAATGAAGCTATTGTAACTTTTAATAGAGATAGAATAATTAATGAAAGTATAAATAATGACTTTGTTTTAATATCAAGAAATTTACAAGGTAAAAGTTATTCTCCATATATAATTTACCAAAATCAAACAGCTTTATTAAATGTTACAGTGCCTAATCAATCGGTATTCTTACCTAATGGTAATGTTGGTATAGGTGTTAATGAAAATACTATAATGTATATTTCTGGTTTTAATAATACTTATGAAGTTTATAATGTAGATGATATTTCTACAACTTTATTATTTACTGCTGCACCAAATAATTTTTATAGATTATTTAGATATTCTAAAACTGAACCTTGGCAATTTGAATTAGTAGATAGTAATAATGCTACACCTATAAAACAAAGTATATCTTTTAATGAATATGGTAATGAGTTTCATAGTTATCATAGTTTTAATCCTACATTTTATTTTAATTCTAAGTATTTAGTAATGTCTAATTATGCTGATGATACTTATGCTTTAGATAATGTAATATATGCACATGACTTAGGTAGAACTGGAGAGTTTCCTGGTTTTAGTAATAAATCTTATTTAACAGTAATATCTGCTGAAAACGCAATGTTATCAAAAACTTTTGATAGTATAAGAGTTAATTGTAATGAAGATTTTGCTAATTACTTTAATAATTTTTTAATGAGAACAGAATCTCAATTTAGAATTATAGATATTGCAAACGATACAAGAAAAAAATATTTAGAAGATATATTAAGATTTCCTTTACGTTCAGCTAATCAATCAGATAGAATGAGAGGTAAACATATTGAAATGACTTTAGAAATTAAAAATAATTTTAATCATAAAGACAGAATAACTAACTTAGTAACATCTTATAGAATTTCAAAAAGAACATAATATGGCTTTATTTAATAGACAGGAAGAATTACCAATTCAAAGAAGGCAAAGACAATATAACGCAACTACTGGTTTGAGAAAGGTTGGAATGGATATTCTTGATACTCCTATACTTTCAACATTTAATCCAGCTTTCTCTCATTTTGGTAAAGAATTGTTAGCGCAAGATGATGACCAAGAAGCATTAAAAAAACAAAGAGGTAGAGCGATAAGTAATCAATTAAATGTTGCAAAATTAGCTTCTAATTTTATTCCTGGTGTTGGGCCAGTTGCAAGACAAGTTTTAGGTGGTGTAGAAAATATAGCTAATTCTAATGGTGATAAAGTTGATATGACTGATATAGCAGATGAATTAAAAGATACAGTTAGTCAAGAAGATGCTATGAGTGATTTAATGTCAGATGAAGATGAAGATGTATTAAATATGTCAGAAGAAGATTATGTAAGTGGTTTTGATGATTCTTCTAATTTAGGTATTGAAAGTGATGATATGAATAGTAGTGGTAATGTTTCTAAAGTTTCAAATGCTATGGGAAATATTCAACAAGGTTTAAATGTTGCAGGTGATCTTGGACAAGTTATACAAGGAAAAATGGCTTACGATAAAGAACTAAAGTCTGATAAAAAAAAGATTTTTAGTAAACAATTAGACAACTCTTATTATATGTATTAATTATGGCAGATTTGAATCCAGAAGATAAAAAACGGCTTGAAGCTGATACTGTTATTAGTATTTTATACAGAAGGCAAGACGAAATAAATAATTTAAAAAAAGAGTTAGATTTATATTATAGTCCTATAAATAAAGATGCTAGAGAAAGTAAAGATGAATTTATAAAAAGAATAAATAAATCTAATGAAGTAAAAAATATTGAAAAAGAAATACGAAGTAAAGAACAAGAAATAATAAATGAATCTAATAAAGCTAAGTTAAGTAGTAATAAATATTTAAAACAAAAGTATAATGAAGAAATAAATCAAAATGCTCCTTTTGTTAATACTATCAGAAATTTAAAAAAAACATCAATGGCAGATACTAAAAAACAAAATAATAAACCAATTACAATAAATTCATTATATAAAAAATCTAAATCTAAAGATAATTTGCTAAGTGAAAAAGAAATTAAATTTTTAGAAAGACAAAAATCTTTAAATAAAGAAGATTCAAATAATTATAAATTATCTAATGCTTTAATTAATAAAAACAAAATAAAAAAAGTTTTTGAAAATTATAAAACTTCAAAGACTAGATTAGATGAATTAAAAAAAGCAGATGTTTATAATATGTCTGATGAAGAATTTAATCAATATAAAGCAGAAAAAAATAATTTAGATGTATTTATAAATCAAACAGAAAATGTATTATCAGGTATAACAAAGATAAAGCAAGAAAAAATGGGTGGTTTACCAGATATTACAACTTTAGGAAAAAAATTATATAATTATTTTCAAGTTTTAGATGAAAAAATAGGAAATGAATATAAACCAGATGAAGCATTTTACGAAATACCTGAAGAAAATCAAGAAACAAAAATTAATATAAATGAAATAGCTGAAAAACTAACTCCATTATATAAAAATATTAAACCTTTTGATAGCACTCCTACAGAAACTATTGAAGATGATACAACAGAAATTATTCCTACTACTACCACTCCTACTACTGCTACTGATAAAATTGAAGAAGAAGTAAATGTTAATGATTTACCAAAAACTGATGAAGAAGTAAATGTTGATGATTTACCAAAAACTGATGAAGAAATATTAGTTCAAAAACAAAAAGAACTTGAAGCTATTCAATCTGCTGAATCTTTTGTTCCAGAAGAATATGATGATACTTATTTGCCTGACCAACAGGATGATAGAGATTTATTAGGAACTGCATTAGATGTAGGACAAGGTATTGCGGGTGCTATAGCTGTATCAGAAGAATTGCCAGAATATTCTATGAGTCCAGAACAACGGTTAGCAATAGATGAGGCTACTGCAAGAAGAAATATGGGATTAAGTCCAGACGAATTAGGTTTTATAGAAAGAGGTCAAGAAGAAGCTTATGGATATGATATTAAAAATATTGAAAAAGCATCTGGTAGTTCTGCTGGAATATTTTTAGGAAATATAGGTAGAGCACAATCACAACTATATGCACAAAAAGCTAGAACTGCTGCATTAGAACAATCTATGCGTAGACAAAATTTAGCTAATTTTCAAAATATGGCAGGTAGATCTGAAAATATAAATCGTCAAATATTTTTAGATAATTTACGTCAAGCAGAAAAAACTAAAATGGCTGGTGCTCAAACACTTGCAGATTCTATTTCAAGTATAAAAGAAAGAGAGCAATTTGAAAAAGCATATGGAAAAGGTAGTCAATTTTATGCTTTGCAAAAAGCAACTACACTAAATATGAAACATCGTGATGTAGATGCTAGAAACGCTGCAAGATTAAATTTATTTAATCAAGAACAAGATTTAGTAAATAAAAAAAATGAATTAACAAGTAGTATAGAAGAATTACAAAGTAAAATAGGAAAAAATTTAAATCCAAGTAATAATAAATCTATTGAATCAACTTTATTAAATGATAATCAAGCAACTAAAAAACAAATTGATACAAGAAGTTTAAATTCAATAAATATAGATAGTAAAATTAAAAGTCTAACAACACAAATGAAAAATACTGATGACGTAGATAAAGCTATGGAAATTGATTCTGAAATAAACAAGTTAAAAGATCAAAGAAGAAAGGGAAAAGGAATAGGAACTAATACAAGAAAAAGTTTATTTGCTAATAAATAATTTTAATTTAATATATTTACAAAATGGGAGCAGATTGGGGTTTATATACTGCATTAAGAGGTACAGATAATTGGCAACAACGTCGTGCTGACAAACAAATGAATATGGCTGCGCTTGAGAAAAGAGCGCAAATGACTGAACTTGCCGAGCAAAAAAGACTTAAATCAGAAGAGTACTTAAATAAGTACATGACAGAACTTCAAAATATGGAAGTTCTTACAGAAGATAAAGAGAGGGTAGCTGCTGCTGAGAAAAAAGCAAGACAAAATGTAATTCAAGGCATTAAATCATATAACGGTGATTTGTCACGTTTTATGTCATCTGGTGGTCTTACTGAACTAAACAATTATAAAAATTCTTTAATGCAATCTGATGAGGTTAAAAATGCTATGCAGAGTAAAGCTAGTTTAAAGAATTTTTTAGATGCACAAGCCAAAGGATTATATGTACATAAAGTAAAAGTACCAGTACAAGTAACTGATGAAAATGGTAATACAAAAACGGTAATGAAACCAATTACTTTTCAAGAACAATATCAATTATTTAAAGAAGGAAAAATTAATAAATTAGATTATACTGCAGGAGAAAAAGAAGTTAATGTAACTCCATTTGCTTTTTCACAAGCATATAAAGACCCTAGAAATAAAGCTTCAAAAGATAATATTGTTACTGCTTCTAATATATATAATTATGCTAAAGGTGAAGGTGCTTCTGAGCAATACGCTAGAGATCATGCAGAAGATTATGTAGCCAAAGTAAAAGCTGGTGGTGAAACTTGGAAATGGAAAGCTATGGATGATTATGAATTAGCTTTACAACAAGCAAAAATGAATAAACTTAGAGGTGGCTCTGGTGGTGGTGGTGGTGGTGGTCAAACAGTTTTAAATCAATTTCAAGCAAAAAAAGAAGGTACGTTACCAGGTCAATCTTTTTCACTTCCTCCAAGTGCTTACAAATTTATGACAGATGTACTTGGTTTAAGTACAAATGAAAAAACAGGACAAACATTATCAAGACAACCTTTAGGTGCTATAAACTTTAATGCTAAAGATAATAAAGGTAATTATGAAAATTATGATTTATCAAAAGCTTACAGTGTAGATATATTAAATAAAAATGGTTTCTATAAAGGCCCTGACAATAAAATGTATTTAAAAGCTAATGCTATTTTTCCTGCTGATGAAACTAATGGAACTCCTTCAGAAGAAGGTATTTTCTACGTAAACCAAAATTCTGAAGTTGCAGAAAAAGGTTTTGAATATAGTCCAGACGCAGAAGAATTTGGAATAAAAAATCCAGATTTAATTGATAAAGATGCTTATAGGGGTATTGTTTATATCCCAATAGATAATTTTATGTCAGATCAATTTGTACTAGATGAATATAATAAAAAATATAGAAATATTACAAGTAATCTTGAGGGTGCAGGTGTTTCTTTTGATGTTGAAGAACAAACGAAATCTGTTTATAATCGTATAAAAACACTACAAGATGAAACTGGTTTATCACAGAATGAAATAGATGAAATAATTGGTATGAATAATTTTATAAATCAAGGTGCAGGTGCTTCTTTTTAAATAAATATTTTTTTAAATATGAGTGAAGAAAATTCTAATAACACTAATAATATTAGTAAAGAAAAAATTTATAAACTACAAGAAGTTGCTAAAAAAAACAATATTGATTTACAGCAATTAGGAAGAGATTATGACCATGTTATCAGAAAAAATATAGACCCAACTATTGTAACTGGTTTTGGTAGTGAGCAAGATGTACAAAAAAAGGTAGAAACAGATCAAAATTTTTTTGATGATGTTGCTTCTTCTTTTGTTAATGGTTTAATAATGGACACAGGTGAGGGATTGGCAAACCTAATACCAACAGTAGTACAAGTTGCTGGTGTTGATAATGAGTTTTTATCAAATTGGAAAAAAAATGTTGGTTCATTTTTTGAAAGTAATAGACTTGGTTATAGTGATGCTGCAAATCAAGATATATCAGAATTTTCAGATATTAATGCCTCTCATATAGCTACAGGCATAGGTCAAGGTTTAGGATTTATTGCTAGTATATTTGCAGGTGGTACTGGTGGCGCAGCATTAGGAACTAAAGTTTTAAGTGCTGGTGTAAAAGCATCTTCTGCTGCTACTAAGGCATCTATAGCTGCAGGTAAACTATCAAATATTACATCAAAAGGTTTAAAAGCTATAGACACAGTAAATAAATCAGCTAAAATAGGTGGGCGTATAGGTTCTTTTATGACTGGTACAACGGTTATGTACCCAATGGTTGAAAAAGAAGCAAAAGAGGCGGGTTTAAATAATGTTGATGCTGCAAGATATGCATTGGCTGTATCTGCTTTTGTTGCATTAACTGAGGGAGCTGCATTAGAATCTCTTGGTCTTGTTGCTTCAAAACCTTTTACTACAGGGTTAGCAAATAAAACTGCAAAAGAAGTATTAAAAAAAGCTAAAGGTAAAAATTTAACTAACGAACAATTACAAAAATTATTTATAAAATCATATACTCAAAAATCTGGAAGTGCATTAAAAGGTGCTATTAAAGGAACTTCTGTTGAGGCAGGTCAAGAGTTTGGTCAAACATATATAGAAGAAGGTGCTAAAGTATTTTTTGATAAATATTTAAAAGATAAAGAAAAAGGTTTTGGAACTGAATTAGATTATAAAACTTTTGTTAATGCAACATTTGCTGGAGCTATAGGTGGATTAATAGGTGGTGGAATGGGTGCTATTAGTGGTGTAAGAACTAATGTTAAAGATGATTTATCAGAAGAAAGTTTGTTTGGATATATTAATAATTCTGTACAAACAAATAATACTAAAAATTTTGAAAAATTAAATTTAGCTATAGATTCAATGTTACAAAAAGGTAACATAACTAAAGAAGAAGCTCAAAATATAAATAATAATATAGAAAATTTAACACAATTTTCTAAAGATTTAGGAAGTACAGATGTAAAAGATGGTGTTGCGCAATATCAATTATATCAATTAGATAAAGTTAAAAAAAATGCTAATCAATATATAGAGCAAAATACACCATCTGAAAATGCTAATCCTACCACTATAGCTTTTTTTGAAGAAAAGAATAAAAAAATACAATTAGTTACTGATAAAATTCAAGAGCATTTTGATAGTATTTTTAATAATAAAAAACCAGATACTAAGAATAAGATAAAATTTGAAAATAAATTAGAATCTTATAATACTTTAATTGGAGAAATAGAAAGAAATAATATTAGTGAAGAAAAAATTGCTAAAGAATTAGATAAAATATTTAGTCCAAAAGAAAGTAAGATAGCAGAGGAAAAAGAAACAAAGGACAAAACATTTGGTAATATATATACTAAAGAATATAAAGGAGAAGAATTACAATTTAATGAAAAAACTTTAGATAATTTAGATGATATAAAAAAAGAATTAAATAAAGTTGAAGAATTAAAAACAAAAGATAAAGAAGAAGAAGCTAAAGAATTGTTAAATAAATTAAAAGAAGATTATGGTCTATCTGATGAATCTTTAAATTATATTGAAACACAACCTATTAAAAAAGAAGATTTTGTATTAAAAGAAGAAAAGCCTGCTCAAACTCAAGAAGGTAAAGCAAAAATAGACCAGCAATTAGATTTAGTTGAACAAAAAGTTGAAGATATTGATGAAGCTTTAGTTTCTGGAGAAATAGATGAAACTGAGGCTGAAATATTAAAAAGTATAAAAAATGCTCGTACTGATGGTGATACTGCTTTAGAGAATGATTTAATTGATGAGTTTTTTGAGTACAATCAAAAACAAAAAGAAAAAGAAGTAAGGTTTAAAAAATTTCGTGAATCTGAAAAAGATAGAACTTTTGAACTATATAAAGATTATTATAGTGAAAAGTCAAAAGAAGAAATTGAATCAGAGTTTCAAAGATTGATGACTGGAGAAGCTCTTGAAACAGATGCTAAACTTAGAAATAAAAAAATAGAATATTTACGTGATAAATTAGATATAATTAATCAAGATGAACTTATTGCTAAACGTCAAGAAATAATTGATATAACTTCTCTTGAATATATTGACAGACTGTTAAGCGATGAAATAGCAAACGCTATAAGAGATTTTTATGGTGATGTTAATGCTTTACCTACATCATACCTTAAAATGCTTTCAGATGATCTTTATGATATTTACAATAAAATTAAATCTGATAAATTAAACTTAACTTCAATACAACGTTCTCAAATGTTAAGTGAGATTAGTAATGATATTACAGCTATTGAAAATGAAATTAATCAAAGATTAGAAGAAGATGAACAAGAAGAACTTAAATCAAGAGGGCAAGAAGCTCAAGAAAAATACGAAAATAAAGTCAAAAAATTTAAAGACTCGTTTAAGACAAATCGTACTGGACAATCCACGCAAAAACAAAAAGTAAAAAAACCTACTAAAAAACAAACTTGGAAAGATAAATATCCTAATGGCGTAAAGATTGGTAATTATATTGTTGATGTTATTGGGGACATATTTAATAGAGTTAAAGTTGTTTCTGCTCGTACTGGCCAATTAGCAAGTACAAAAAAAACTGATGAAGTATTAAATGAGTTTTCTGCAAATAGGAAAAACTTAGATTTTATGCTTAGTAATTTATCTAATGCTAAAATAAATAAAGCATTAGATATTATTAATAGGTTTTTTATGCAAAAGACTTTACAAGCTACAGAAGATAATATACAAGAAACGTTAGAAGCTGAAATATTCCAAGCTCTTAGAAATATGGTTTCTAAAGGTCAAAAATTAGAACGTGTTGGGGAAGTTCAAGATGCTCCATCTAATTTTGTTGTTGGTAAAACATCTAAGAAAGTAGGTTATAGTTTTGATGTTTTAAGAGAAGATATACAGCAAATGGAACAATTTGCAAATTTAGATAGCCAAGATGTTATTGAAGCTATTTATGACTTTGTAAATCAGTATGAGGGTATTCAAGATTATCTAGATGCTACTTATCAAGGTACGGCTACATCAACTATGGTTAATTTAAGTGAAGACTTTAAAGATATTACTGAATTGCCATTAACTAACGAAAATGTAAATTTAGTTTATGATACTCTACAAAGTATTCTTGACGAAAGAGAGGGTAGATTAAGAGAGGAAGTTGCAAAGGAAGAAGTTGTTGAAAAAGCTAAAGCTCAAACTAAAACTACTCCAGAAGTTAAGAAAGAACCAACAGCTACTGAAGAAGAAGTTGAAGCAGAAGTAAAACAACAACCAACACAACAAACTAGTGAAGTTGAAGAAACTTTAACCGAAGAAGAGCAAGTTGAGTTTGAAACTATACCAGAAAATTTAGAAGAATTAACTCCTGATAAACTTGAAGCACTAGCTTCTAAAGAAAACATTTCAGATAAAGATGTAGAAAGAATAATTAAAGAACAAGAAAGAAGAAATGAAGAAGCACTTGAAAATATAGAAAATTTAAGTTCTCAAAATACTGTTAAAAAAGACCAACGAGTATTTGCAAATACTACAACAGGACAAAAGATTTCTGATAATCAAGAGTTATATAATAAAATAAAAAATCATTTTAGAAAAATATTTCCTAACATTTCTGTAGCAGAAACAGATAGGTTATTTAATAAGTATGGTGGAATAACTTTAGCAAGAGTATCTGAACTTGGTATTGAAATAAATCCTAAAGTAGCTTTACAAACTTCTCTTATACATGAGTATGGACATATTTATATGGATATACTTGGAGATAGTCATCCAATAATAAAAGCTGGTTTAAAGTTTATTGAAGGTACTCAATTTGATTTAGATGCTCAAAAATTATATCCAGACTATACTAGAAAAGAACAATTAAAAGAAGCGTTAACAGAGGCTATTGCTCAAGACTCTTTGGAAAAGCTAAGAGTAAAATTTGAAGGTTCTAATTTAGCTAAATTTCAAGAGTTCGCAAAACGATTTTGGAGAAAGATTAAATCTTATTTTTCAAAATCAAAATCGGGTGATATTGTAGGAATAATATCTGATGGTCTTATATTAAAAAATAGTCCCTACTCTGTGGACAATAGTTTTTTAACGAATATGAGCATGGACCAAAGATCCAATGCAAATCCCCGATTATCTAAAACTGTAGATTTAGTTAATACTTCATTAATTAAATTTCAATTAGAATTAAAAAAAAATAAAATAAAATTTAGTACTCAACAAAAAAATGCTACACTTCAAAGGATTGCTCTTAAATCTTTAATGTATAGGTATTATCAAGAGAAATCTAATATTGTTCCAGATGCAGAAGTTAAAATATTTGAAAATATAGATTTAGATTATGAAGATGCTTATAATTTAACAGAAGAAGATATAGCAAATAAAAAATTTACTGCAAATGATATTAAAAATTTTACAGATGTTCTTAATCAAAAAGATAAAAATATAATCTCTTATGCAGATAGAGTTTCACAATCTTTAAATAAAATATCTTTATATGAAGAATATGATGAATCTTTGCAAATTGAAGATAATCAAGACCCCGATACTCAAGATAATTCTGTAAAGGCTAATAAAAATATAAATAAATCTATTAAATCTATTATGTCAAGTATAGTAGATGAAAATGGATATAAAATAGATGACAATAAAATATGGCAATATCTATCTCTTATTTCTGGTAAGGTAGAAAATTATAATGATTTAAATGAGTTGCTAGATAGTGAAAATCAAAAAGGAAAAATTATACCTAAAAGATTATTAGCTATAATGAATGCTTTAGATGATAATAATAAATCTGAAAGCATAAAGAGAAGTATTGAAAATCAAATAGTTTCATTGTATCAAGAAAAATATGAAGCTACAAATATTGAACCATCAGTTCAAGAAGATGAATTTTATAACCCAATAACGGGTGAAACTTATGAGGGTAGAACAACTGAATTTACTATTAATGATAATATAGTAAATAAAGATAAAGATTCAAGAAAACAATATATTCAAGATTTAGAAAAATTAAGAAATAATCAAGAGTTATTAGATAAATGGAATAAAATATTTCAATCATCTAATAGATACCAAATAGATAATAAAAATCTTTTAGAAAGAATATCTAAAATATTTGATGAAGTTTTTGAAATAAAAATTAATGCAAAAGAATATATTGAAAAATATCCAAATGGTAAAAAAGGATTTAAAAGTGATTTTTTTGAAACTAAATTTGAATCTTCTATAACTTCTTTTCTTAATAATGAAAAATTAAATGAAAATGATATAAGTGGTAGATTAAATAATTTAGTAAGCTCTATAAATAATGGAGATGTATTATTAAATACTTTTTTAAACACTAATGGAAACCAACAAACAAGTACACAAAATGGACATTTTATTTCTAGAAGAAATAAATTTTTATTAAAGAAAAATAATATAGAAAAATTACAAAAAAATACTAACTATAAAGATAATGCTTTATTAAAATTCTTTAAAGACCAAAATCAAATTGTTGTAAGTAAATTAGATGCTGTTAAAAATATTGGTAATAATAATATTGTTGAATATAAAAATTTAAATACATCTGATTTTGTTTTAACATTATTACAAAAATATGCTACTAATAAATCAACAAAATTTTATAATCAAAGCATAGGTGTTAAATCAAATAGAGATAGTGTTACTTTTGTAAGATCTCCTAGATTTACTTCTGAACAATTAAAGAATGAATATGAAAAACAAGCTAAAATGCTTGACAAAATATATCAAGAATTAAAACAAAAGAATAAAAACAATCCTGAAATGCTTACCAAAATTGATAAGGATTTTAAGGAAATGTATTTACACAAAATAGTTGATGGTAAAATAGTTAGTGGATATAAATCTAAAGAGCATAAACAACAATTAGATTTTTTAAATAATTTAGTAATACAAAAAGGTTTACAACAACCTTTTATGAAAAATAGAGAAGGTAGTTTAGAGCAAATTGTTGAAGATTTCTTTTATACAGAAGCATTAAATAGAAGCTATTTAAAAGACATTTATTCTGGTGTACCATTATATTATGCTAATAGCAAAAAAGATGGCGCAAAACAATCTATAAAAAGATTAAGTGGTACAGATAGTACTGGTCTTGTAGATATTATAGAAGATGAAGTTTATGTTGTTGTTATAGACGATAAAGAAATGGGTTCTGATTCATTTAATATAAATGGAAGATATTTAACTAAAGCTTTAAAAGACAGTCGTGGACCTATAGATGGTGTTAAAATAAATTCTAAAGACCAAGTTTATCAAGTTAGTAAAGACGGACAAGCTTTATATTTAAAGAAAAGTTCTTTAAACTTAGAGGGAGATGAAAACAATAATAATCTACAAACTTTTTCTGATGGTTATGCTAATATAGCAAACATTATAATGTCATTAGAGAATGCTATTGAAAGAAAAACTGGTAAACAACCTTTAATTAAGTTTATGGATTCTAGTGCTATTAAGGGTAGTTATAGTGTAGATAAAACATTTAGTATAGAAGAATTAGGTAGACAACTTTCTGAAAATAAAGGGGTAGACAACATTATAAGTTCTATACCTAAAATGAATATAACTAATCATCGTACTTTAAATCAAGCTAATAAAAGTTTAGATTTACCATATATGCAAAATGCTTTAATGGGTACACAAGGCGCTTTAATACAGTTATGGAATAAAGACTCTAAAACAATAACAGACTATCAAGAACAAGTTTTAAAAATGATAGGTGTAGAAATGAAAGGTGTTTCTAAAAATTTATTGAATGTAGATAAATTATTATCTGCATTATCACAAGATTTAAATGAAAGAGATAAAACATCTACATCTATTTTGCTTGATGATATTATTAAATACAATAAAGAAAATCCTAATAACAAAATAACAGCTTTAGACCACCCAAGTATAAGAGGTATTGCTGAACAGTTTATTGCAAGTAAACTAAGTAAGAAAGGTATTAAAGTTAATTTACCTGGTAATTTCTTACATCAATTACCTGATGTTGAAAATAGAAATCAAATAAGAAATTCTTTAGCAAAAGATGAGGTTGCTGTTTCGTGGAAAATGTTTTTTAATGAAAATCCTTTTAATGAAAACAATGAAATAAAAGAAGAGTTTAAAGAAAAGGTAGATAATTTTTTAAAGAGTGCTAATAATAAAGTTGTTGTAGAACGTATTCCTACTTCTGCTGAAATGAGTATATATGGTGCTAAAGTAGCAAGGTTTATAAATACAGATGCTAATGTTGTTATATTGTCTCAAAATTTTGTAGATAAATCTGATTCAGATCATGATGGTGATAAAGCTATGGTTTATCGTAAAGAAATAGATGCAGATGGTAACTTTAAAAATTATACTGATAAAACTTTGTTGTTTGATGAGTTTTATAATAATGTAACTACTAAAGAATTTATAAATAATCAGCAAAGTGGTTCTTTAGATTTTGAAAAAATATTACCAGAAAAAATAAATAGGGCACTTGGTAAACCAACACAACCAACTAGTGAGGTTAAATCTGAAAATATATCAAGTAAAGGTTCTGAGTTTGCGCAGGATTTAACTAATCCTGGAAATGACTTAAAAGTTACATATAAAGGAAGAGAGTTTAGAAATGCAGAACATGCTTATCAAACATATAAATCAGGTGAGTTTGATCAAAAAGCTTACAACAGTAATGCATTTAAACCAGTAGGTTCTAAGCCT
>WLWF01000749.1_pt1 | contig 30307 bp, 29 predicted proteins | sample 6718331 | NCBI WGS metagenome assembly WLWF01 (sample SAMN12718692, study PRJNA515312) | sponge metagenome | isolation source: marine sponge | host: Mycale hentscheli | place: New Zealand: South Island, Marlborough, Capsize Point | collected 2003-05-01 | reverse complement strand
CAGGAGTGGATACCGTCAATAAGGGCTCGGCAAATGCTAACGCCAACCGAGATGCTTATACGATAGAGGCTCTTGCTTCTGCAATTAATATTCTTATTGAGAACAATGAGGTAGTACGCCTTGTACCTCTTTTTGTTAATGCCACACCGGGAGGTAGTGCAACACTTACCGAGGATGTAAACATAGTTGACTTTGATTGGGTCGGTGGCCCGGGAACGTTTGTGTATACGCTACCAAGCGCAACGGCTATACCTTACAGAAAGATTCGGTTTGTAAATAATAGTAGTGTAGACGCAAGCAATCAGATTGCGATAACGGCTCCCGTAGGAGAGACTATAGATGGCGCATCAAGCTACACGATTAACAAGTCGTTTAATGGGTGTGCTGTTTGGTCTGATGGAACGCAGTGGATTGTAATACAAGCTAAAGCAACGTAATGGCAAAAAAAGATTCGATGCCCTGCAACAAACCGAGACCCTCGGACCGTCCGGGCAAAAAGAAAATGGTTAAGGGCTGTGAGGGTGGACAGGAGAAGCTGATACACTTTGGTGCAAAGGGATACGGTCATAACTATTCCGCTGCGGCACGCAAGTCTTTTAAGGCTAGACACAAGTGCGGTACAGCCAAAAGCAAACTAACAGCACGCTATTGGGCTTGCAAAAACTTATGGGCGGGCAAGGGAGGCTCAACGCAGTCATCGCCAAAAAGCAGAAAAGGAAAATATTAGTATCTTTACCCTAATGAATTTAAAAGATAAGTCAAAAGGATTTGGAGATACCGTAGCCAAAGTAACTCGACTTACAGGAATCAAAGCTGTAGTGGACAAGGTTGCTGAGAAAACAGGAAAGGACTGCGGTTGTGACAAAAGAAAAGACACTTTAAATAGACTTATACCCTATAGAGATTAATCATGGCATATCAAAAACTACAAACCCAACGCGCGATAGCAGTCATTCCAAATGATAATGATACTGTTATTCCATCACCCGGTGATGAAATTTTAAATGGTACAAGTGATGCTGCTGCCCCTTCTGCTGCAAATATATTAGATGATGCGAGCGGAGGATTTTTATCAAAGGTTCAACCGGGTTCTGTAGTGTACAACACTACCGATTCAACAACAGCCACAGTTACAGGTGTTATATCAGACACTAAGCTAACCGTTAGTGCAAACATTTTTGCTGCAGGAAGTAAAGCTTTTAAGATTTATTCTACACGAGGTAGCGAGGGACCCGTTCTTTATGTTGGCACAGGAGGAACTGTTGTTATGAAAACGGTCGGAGGCGACACGGTTACATTGGTTAATATTCCCGATGCATCCTTCCTTCCTATAATGACCTCGGTGGTTGTTGCAACAGGTACCACTGCTTCTGATATTTTAGGATTGTGGTAAGATGTCTACGGGTATCGGCATAGGCATAGCAGGCGGCACGTTTCAAACACGAGCGGGATTAGCATCAGGTGGTGGAGGTGGTGAAAACATTGTTACAGATGGATTAATCTTTAGAGTTGATGCAGGAGATACAGCAAGTTATGGAGGCACAGGTACAACGTGGACTGATGTAATAAACGGCAACAACGGAACAATAAACAATGGTACAGCCTACAACTCAGCACAAGGTGGATACTTTGAGTTTGATGGAGTAGATGACCAAGTTGACTTCGGTCAACCTGCAATCCTTGAAACATATCCTGCTTCAATTGATATTTGGTTTTATTCATCTAACGACCAAGATGGAATTATAACAAAAGGTACAACAAGAGGTAATACTTCAACTAGAGATTGGGATATATTTGGTGCAGGAGGACCGTCAACCTTAAGATATTTGGTATCAACAGGAAGTTCTTCTGCTGTTATAATAGGTGCAACATATCCATCGTTAAACAATTGGCATCACTTGAGCGTATCGTGGGATGGCACTACAGGAACAAACGGAGCAAAAATGTACTTAGATGGTGCTTTGTTTACACAAGGAACAGCAAGCTCTACGGTGTTTTCCACAGCCTACAATATATTTGCAGGAGGTAGCAGAACAGGATTTTATCTTGACGGACGTATATCTATGATTAAGATGTACGATAAGGTATTGAGCGCAGCAGAAGCCTTACAAAACTTTGATGCATCAAAAGCAAGATACGGATTATGATAACCTATGTAATAGTAAACACATCGGACTTAGAGTTGCTTGACTATGGGCAACTATTGACAACAAGTATTGAAACTACAATTCGTAATCTTAATGGGGACAAGGCTATTGTAAAGTATAAGGGTGATATGCCACCTACAATTGAGTCGTTATCCAACAAAACACTACACAATCATGATGAGATAATTGTCATTGTAAAAAGTGATGAATGGAGAGGACAACCTGATGACCCTCAATAAAAACATGTAAACAATGAAATATTTAGACAAGAACACGGAGGTGAAGCTATCAATCAAAGATGCTATAGGGGTAGGTTTTGTTCTTGTATCTATAATAACATTGTACTTTACACTTAAGGTAGAGATAGCCGAGGCTAAACAACTGCCTCCACCTATCATGACCGCGGAGGAGTTTAAGTACAAGGATGAGATTGTTACAAAAACAATTTTGCTTACGCAGAAAGATGTTGATGTAATCAAGGATGATGTCAAAGAAATAAAAGAGACCTTGAGACTTTTAGAGGAAAGATTATACGAAAGCAACTCAAATTAATTCCAAATGAATATTAAAGACATAGAAAAGATTATTGTTCACTGCGCGGCAACACGCGAGGGTGATGATTCCATTGATGCTGCTACCATTGACAGATGGCACAAGGCTAGAGGGTGGAGAGGCATCGGCTACCACTTTGTAGTATTGATAGATGGAACAATTCAGAAAGGTCGTGACCTTGATGTTCAGGGTGCACACGCATCCAAAGAGAACCCAACGTCATGGGGTGTATGCTACATTGGTGGTGTAGAGAAAGATGGCAAGACCCCGAAGGACACACGAACAGATGCTCAAAAGAAATCTATGCTTGAGCTTCTTAAATTCTTAAAGGTTGCTGCTCCTAATGCAACCATTCACGGACATAGAGAGTTTGCGGCAAAGGCTTGCCCAAGCTTTGATGCTGCTGAAGAATACAAGGACCTATGAAAAAGATAGGACAACTTTTAACTGATGGTCCTTTGGAGCAGGTGGCTAACCTTGTAGATAGATTTGTAACGACAAAGGAGGAGAAGGTTCAGTTTGAAAAAGAACTTACACAGATTCTTATTGATGCCGAAGAAAGTGCTCAGGAGAATGTAACAGACCGTTGGGAGTCTGACATGGGTTCTCAGAGTTGGCTATCTCAAAACGTAAGACCTATTGTATTATTGTTTTTAGTTGCATCGACGGTGCTGCTTGTGTTTATTGATGCGGGCAAGATTCAGTTTGAGGTAAAACAAAATTGGGTTGACCTTTTACAGGTGGTACTTATTACTGTTATAACTGCATACTTTGGCGGTCGCTCCATAGAAAAGGTATCTATCGCTAACCCACGACAAGAGAGCCGACGAGAAAGACGACGTGAGCGTAGAAAAAAAGAGTAGTATATTTGTACAAAATAAAATCTAATGAAACTTACTAAAGAAGAACTAACGGAGATACAGACCCTTAACACTGACTTCTCTAAGAAGAAGATGATGCTTGGAGATATTGAGATTCAAAAAGCAGCCATCATCTCTGAGGTCGGAGCTTTGAAAATGCAGTTCGCAAAGAACGAGCAGAAGCTTATAGAGAAGTACGGAAAGGATGCTGTAATTAACTTACAAACCGGAGAGGTAAAACAAAAAGAAAAATAATGGGAAAGATATCTGATACTTCAAAGTACGCTACAGTAACACCTGCATCAAATGATTTGATTATAGGAACAGACGTAAGTGATTCTAACAACACAAAAACATTTACGGTTGGGGATATAGCAGGAACAGACACCTATATGGAGTATTTTGTAATAAATTCATCTCAACTAACATCAATAAGCAATACCTCGGATTTTTTTATATTAATTGCCATAACTAATAGCAGCGTGTCTTCGGGCAGCTTAACTCATGCCAACAATCAAATAACCTACACAGGTGAAGAAACAAGAGTTTTTAAATTTGAAGCAACTTGTAGCGGAACTACAAGCAGCAATAATGTAATTCACTTTGCTTTTGCTAAAAACGGAGCTACAAATCCTATCCTTAGTTCAGAAATAATAGCATCTAGCGAACAAGAAGCTCAAGCTGATGGCACACTAGTCTTTCCTGTTACTTTTCAATGTTTAGTTAGTTTGTCTAAGAATGATTTTGTAAGAGTTTATGTTAAAAATTCTACGGGAGCTAATGCTTTTACATTAAACAATATAAATGTTATTGCAACTGCAATGTAATGGATATTCGTAAGATTTCTGTAGGTCCTGACTATATGTCGGGGGCAATGCACTATTTGGTAGGGCAGGATGTTCTTGGTGGCAAGTATACCATACACCTTATTAAATATTATGAGGAGACCGAGTCCTTTAGAATATGGATTGAGAAGGGCAACGAGGTTGTTCTTTGGAAAGAGTTTAATAGGGTGATGCCTGTATCCATCGAATACAATATAAATTTTTAATGAAATCTATTTATCAATTCATTGTAGAACCAAAAAATAACAGACGATACGATAACATAAAAAGCATAGCAGGGGTTGATTTTATTACAAGCACATCGGAAGAGGATGTGTCTACGTCAAACAGACAGGCTATAGTTATCGAGACTCCGTTAGAATACTGTGGACCAATTGAAAAGGGTGACACCCTGTTGGTTCATCACAACGTGTTTAAGTTCTACAATGATATGAAGGGCAGGCGCAAGAGCGGTAAAAGTTTTTTGCGAGACAATATATTCTTTTTAGACCCCGACCAATTTTTTGCATACAAGAAGGGTGATAAGTGGTATGGGTATGACCGATACTGCTTTATAAAATCCATACCGCCAATAGATAGTTACATATTTAAGCCACTGAGTCGTGAGCCTTTAATGGGAGAAATGGTTATATTAAATGAAGAACTAAAAGAAAAAGGTGTAAAGGTTGGGGACCGAGTTTGTTATAAGCCTCATCAGGATTATGAGTTTGTGGTTGACGAGCAGGTACTATATAGAATGTATGACCACTCAATAGTAGCAGTATTATGAGCTTAAAAATATTAAAAGAGATTCAAGCCGTTGATGGTAGCGTTATAAACGTGTACATGATTGATGAGCTTGGCGAGGTTCTTTCTTTTGAGGATGTATACAAAGCACTTGACTTGGTGGCTTTGCTTAATAAAAACTCTGATAACAAAACAACTTATACAGTATCAAAGGATGGACACTAAGCAAACTAAGTTAAAAATTATCGAGGCGGGTCATCAGGCTGTTGAGCAACTAATAAGGGTTGCAAGGGAGAAGATTATCAAGCCTGACCCCGAGGACGACTTAGCTGCTGACAGGTTAAAGAATGCAGCGGCTACAAAGAAGCTTGCCATCTTTGATGCGTTCGAGATACTTAAAAGAATTGAGGAAGAACGAGAGGCGTTAAACCAATCGGGGGGTAATGCAAAGGTAGATAATAAACAGGGATTTGCTGAACGAAGGTCAAAATAACACACTATATAGAGTACTAAAAGATTTTGTACCAAAGGCTGTTGTATCAAACAAGAATCGCAACCGCTCATGGCTGTATGGCTACAACCCAAAGTATGATGTGGTTGTCATATCAAAGACAGGACAGATTGGAGATATCATAGAGATATCAGGATTAAAGGTTGCCTTACCCCAAACACCGAAGGAGTGTCTTCAAAGACACAAAGAAAAGAAGCAACAGTATTGGGAGAGGCGGGACCTACCCAAACAGCTAGGAAGGATTCAATCTATCTTTCAGTGGAACGAGATGCCATCTGAGTTTAAGGCTATGTGGGTTGACTATATCGAACAAGAGTTTGACTACAGGGATGATGGGTGTTGGTTTATGAACAAAGGAAAGCCAACATACATAACAGGAGCACACTATATGTATCTGCAGTGGACCAACATTGACGTAGGCTATCCCGACTACAGGGAGGCAAACAGAATACTGTATATATATTGGGAGGCTTGCAAGGCTGACAAGAGAAGCTTTGGTATGATATACCTAAAGATTCGTCGTTCAGGGTTCTCATTCATGAGTTCATCAGAGTGCGTTAACACGGGAACACTTGCCAAAGACTCTCGCGTGGGTATACTATCAAAGACGGGTTCTGATGCAAAGAAAATGTTTACCGATAAGGTTGTGCCTATAAACAGCAGGCTGCCGTTCTTCTTTAAACCTATTATGGATGGTATGGACAAGCCGAAGACTGAGCTTGCGTACAGGGTTCCTGCATCCAAGATTACCAAGAAGAACATGTACGACATGGATGAGGAGCAGATAGAGGGTCTTGATACAACAATAGATTGGAAGAACACAGATGATAACAGCTACGATGGTGAGAAGCTTTTACTGTTGGTACACGATGAGAGTGGGAAGTGGTTAAAGCCAAATAACATACTTAACAATTGGCGTGTAACTAAAACGTGTCTTCGACTAGGTAGTAAGGTTATCGGGAAGTGTATGATGGGCTCTACGTCCAATGCACTTAATAAGGGAGGCGATAACTTCAAGAAGCTTTATTACGACTCCGATGTTACCACTAGAAACTCAAACGGTCAAACAAAAAGCGGATTGTACTCTTTGTTTATTCCTATGGAGTGGAATATGGAAGGCTTTATTGATAGGTATGGGATGCCTGTGTTTGATACACCACCGACTGAGGTGTTGGGTATAGACAATGAAATGATTTATCAGGGTGCTGTAGAGTATTGGGAGAATGAGGTTGAGTCAATGAAGAGCGACCCTGATGCACTAAACGAGTACTACCGACAGTTTCCTAGAACTGAGTCGCACGCCTTCAGGGATGAGAGCAAGCAGTCTCTGTTTAATCTAACGAAGATATATCAGCAGATAGACTATAACGATGCTATGATATCTGCTCAATACGTAACAGTGGGGTCGTTTAGATGGAAGGACGGTGTCAAGGACACCAAGGTTATATTCAGCCCTGACAAGCGCGGAAGATTTAGAATCACATGGGTTCCCAATGCAAACATGCAGAATAATGTTATAACTAAGAACAACACAAAGTATCCTGCTAATGAGCACATAGGTGCGTTTGGTTGTGACTCCTATGATATCAGTGGGACTGTTGGGGGCAGAGGCTCGAACGGTGCGCTACATGGTCTGACTAAGTTTAATATGGAGGAGGCTCCTAGCAACGAGTTTTTCTTGGAATATGTAGCACGACCACAGACGGCAGAGATATTCTTCGAGGATGTGCTTATGGCTTGTGTGTTTTATGGAATGCCTATTCTTATAGAGAACAATAAGCCGAGGCTACTATATCATTTCAAGAACAGAGGGTATAGAGGGTTTTGCACGAACAGACCCGACAAGGTGTTTACGAAGCTATCTAAGACCGAAAAAGAGTTAGGGGGTATACCGAATACATCCGAGGCTGTGAAGCAGGCTCACGCGGCAGCTATAGAGTCCTACATAGAAACGTATGTGGGTCTTAAATCAAACAGTGACGAGATGCACACAATGGCTTTTAATAGAACCTTAGAGGATTGGGCTAAGTTTGATATAAACAATAGAACCAAGTATGATGCCTCCATTAGCTCGGGGTTAGCTATTATGGCGTGTCAAAAACACCTGTATCAGCCTCAAAAAAAGGAGTCAAGAATTATGATTAATTTTGCAAGGTATAGTAACAGTGGCAACACAAGTCAAATAATTACATGAAGGATGTAAAAATAAACATTACGTCTGCGGGGTTTCCAAGTCAGTTTGTATCTGATGCTGAAAAAGCCACAGATGAATTTGGTCTGCAGATTGGGCAGGCGATTCAGTACGAATGGTTTAAAAGAGATGGAAACAGTTGTAGGTACTACGACCAATTCAGAGAGTTCCATAGATTGAGACTGTATGCTCGAGGTGAACAATCAATAAAAAAATATAAGGATGAGTTAGCTATAGATGGAGACCTTAGCTATCTAAATCTAGATTGGACACCCGTTCCTATTATACCTAAGTTTGTAGATATTGTGGTAAACGGTATGGCTGATAGGCTATTTAAAGTTAAAGCCTACGCTCAGGATGCAATGTCTCAGGCAAAGAGAACAAAGTATCAGGATATGATTGAGGGTCAGATGGTTGCCAAAGACTTCTTGATGAACCTTCAGAAACAATCAGGTGTTGACCCCTTCACTACAACCCCCGAAGAGCTTCCAAACACTGATGAGGAGCTTGCATTATATATGCAGCTTAACTACAAGCCCGCAATAGAGATAGCAGAGGAGGAATCAATAAACACTATTCTTGAGGAGAATCACTATTTAGATTTAAGGAAGCGTATTGATTACGACCTTGCTGTATTGGGGATTGGTGTGGCAAAGCATGAGTTCCTAAAGGGTGCAGGCGTGCAGGTGTCTTACGTGGACCCTGCCAATATTGTGTATAGCTACACAGAGGACCCACACTTTAAGGATTGTTTTTATTGGGGAGAGATTAAAACTCTTCCTATTACAGAGTGCATGAAGATTGACCCTTCTCTAACTAGAGAGGACTTGGATGAAATATCTAAGTACAGTCAGTCTTGGTACAACTACTACAACACAGCTCAGTTTTACGAGAACGATATATTTTATAGAGATACTGTAACCTTAATGTACTTTAACTACAAGACCACTAAGAAAATGGTCTATAAGAAAAAGATTATGGATACGGGTGGCACCAAGGTTATTGAGAAGGATGACCAATTCAATCCACCACCTGAAGCAATGGAGGAAGGAAGGTTTGAAAAGATTGAGAAGACTATTGATGTTTGGTACGATGGCGTAATGGTTATGGGTACCAACATACTACTAAAGTGGGAGTTGGCTCACAATATGGTCAGACCAAAATCTTCTAGTCAGCACGCACTACCTAACTACGTTGCGGTCGCACCAAGAATGTACAAGGGTGTTATTGAGTCTTTGGTAAGAAGAATGATTCCGTTTGCTGATTTAATTCAGATGACACACCTCAAGCTGCAGCAGGTTATTGCTCGTGTGGTTCCTGACGGTGTGTACATAGATGCAGATGGACTTAACGAGGTTGACTTAGGTACGGGAGCAGCATATAATCCCGAGGATGCACTAAGGTTATACTTCCAAACAGGTTCGGTAATTGGTAGGTCTTACACGCAGGATGGAGAGTTTAACAACGCTAGGGTTCCTATTACGCAGCTAAACTCTAACAGTGGTGCAGGGAAAACGCAGATGCTTCTTGCAAACTACAACCACTACCTCAATATGATTCGTACAGTTACGGGTCTTAACGAGGCAAGAGATGCAAGCACGCCTGACCCTAACTCGTTGATAGGTCTTCAGAAGCTTGCTGCATTGAACTCAAACGTGGCTACACGACACATTCTCGATGGAAGCTTGTTTATATTTAGAAGTATCTCTGAGGCTTTAACGTATAGGGTTGCAGATATTTTAGAGTATTCAGATTTTAAAGATGATTTTGCAAACAAAATAGGTAAGTACAACGTAAGTATTCTTAACGACATATCGGACCTATACATCTATGACTTCGGAATATTTATTGAAGTTTCCCCTGACGAAGAAGAACAAGCACAGCTCGAACAAAACATTCAAATCGCATTATCTAAACAAGATATTAATCTTGAGGATGCTATTGATATTAGAGAGCTTAAGAATATTAAGCTTGCCAATCAATTGCTCAAGCTAAAGCGTAAGCAGAAGCAAGAGCGTGAGGAGAAGATGGCTATGCAAAAACAGCAGATGACAGCACAGCAACAGATGCAGTCTCAGCAGATGGCGGCACAAATGGCTATGCAAAAACAGCAGCAAGAAATTCAGGGTAAGATGCAGCTTAAGCAGGCTGAGGTCGCCTTTGAGATTGAGAAGCTGAAGAACGAAGCTGAGTTGAAGAAGATACTTATGGCTGAGGAGTTTAACTACAATCTACAGCTACACAACATGGCTGAACAAAGATTACAGGGTAGAGAAACTCAAAGAGAGGATGCTAAGTCTCAGAGAATTAGTCAACAGAATACTCAACAGTCCAAGCTTATCAACCAAAGAAAGAATAACCTACCTCCAATGAACTTTGAATCTAACGAGGATAGTTTAGATGGATTTGACTTTGCTGAGTTCAACCCTCGGTAGTCTAAAAAAGTAGACAATATTTTATTATTAACTTTGCAAAAATCTAATTAAATGGAAATTAAAGTAAGAGCCGTAGGCGAGGTGGAACAAAAGTCCACGCAAGAAGTAGAAAAAGAATTGCTTGACAAGCACGAGCAAGAATTAAATAGTGTTGAAGAAACACCAACCGTTGCTGAAGAAACTACTATTGAAGTAGAGACTGAGGAGCAGCCAACAACTCAATCCTCAGAGTTAAAAGAGGAAGATGTTCTTTCCTATATTAAAAATAGGTATGAAAAAGATTTTACATCGGTGGGAGAAATGTTCGAGGAGAAAGGCTCCAACGAAGAACTACCCGAAGATGTAAAAGCTTATTTCGAATACAAGCAAAAGACAGGCAGAGGAATGAGCGACTACATAAAACTTAGTCGCGATTTTGATGCTATGGATGATGACCAACTTTTATCTGAGTATCTACTAGCTTCAGGCGAGGCTACAGATGCAGAGGATGTAGAGTTCATGATGGATGATTTCTCATACGATGAAGATTTGGATGATGAAAAAGATATCAAGAAGTCTAAGTTGGCTAAAAAGAAAACTATTGTAAAAGCCAAGAAGTTTTTCAATGAGCAGAAGGAGATGTACAAAGAGCCCCTTGAGTCAAGCACGGCTTCAATCTCAGAGCAACAGCGAGAAGCTTTGGAATCTTATAATCAATATGTTGAACAGGCTAAGACTCAAGAGGAAGAGTTAAAGAGAAAGCGTGATTGGTTTTTGAAAAAAACTGACGATGTATTCAACCCGGAGTTCAAAGGTTTTGACTTCAAAGTGGGTGAGGATAAAACGCTAACTTTTTTACCAACCAAAGATGTCGATGAGCTGAAAAAGGTAAACTCGGATTCATCAAGCTTCATAAAGAAGTTTATCAATGAGTCAGGTTTACTTGAGGATGCAAGTGGATATCACCGAGCTTTAGCCATCGCAAACAATCCTGAAAGATTTGCCAAGTTCTTTTATGAGCAGGGTATGTCAGATGCGACTGAAGGTGTAGCACGTAAGATGAAAAATATTAATATGTCTGAACGTAATACTCCGCAGGTTGCTCGCAGCAAGGATGGTTTGCAAATTAGGTCTTTATCTGCGCCAAGCAGTAGAGGCTTAACTATTAAGAGTAAAAAGAATAAATAACTAAAAAAAGCTAGAAAATATGGCAGGAAGTTTTACAGGTTCCGGTTTTGACCTACAGCCTTCAGCACAGCAGGTGCCGTTGGCAACAAATTATATAACCGACTTCAACTTTTTAAATCAGTATCTACCTGATACTTACGAAAAAGAGTTTGAACGATATGGAAACAGAACTATTAGTTCTTTCTTGAGATTAGTAGGTGCTGAGATGCCTTCAAACTCTGACCTCGTTAAGTGGGCGGAGCAAGGTCGTCTCCACATTAAATACACTCAGTGTGGCGTGGTAGCATCTGTAAATGCTCTTGAAGCAGCCTTTACAATTAACGATGCACTTGTTCCTGACAGAGCAACCATCGGGTTAACTGCAGGAGGAATCGCCTTAAGAGAAGGACAGACTGTTGTTGTTGTTAAGAACGATGGTTCAGGTGAGAACAAGGGTGTTATCACAGACGTCAACACAGCTACTAGTGTTGTAACAATTGCTTTCTATGAGGCAGCCGGATTTACAGGAGGTACAGGAACAGCAAACGCTGATGCTACAATCTTTGTTTATGGCTCTGAGTTCCGTAAAGGAACAGTTGGAATGGAAGGTTCTCTTGAGTCTGATGACTTCATCTTCGAGAACTCTCCTATCATCCTAAAAGACAGATACACTGTGTCAGGTTCTGACATGGCTCAAATCGGATGGATTGAGGTTACAACTGAGAACGGTGCTAACGGATACCTATGGTATATGAAGTCTGAGCACGAGACTCGTTTGAGATTCGACGACTATCTTGAGACAGCAATGGTTGAAGCAGTTCCTGCTGAAGCAGGTTCAGGTGCATCGAATGCAGGAGCAGGAGCAGGTCTTAACCCAATCTTTGGTAACAAAGGGTCTGAGGGTATCTTCTTTTCTGTAGGACAGAGAGGTAACCTTTGGACAGGTGGTGTTCCTAACGCCCTTGCTGATTTTGATACCATCATTGGTAGATTAGATGCTCAGGGTGCTATCGAGGAGAACGTATTGTTCATCGACCGTCAGTTTGGATTCGCTATTGATGACATGTTAGCTGCACAAAACTCTTACGGAGCGGGTGGTACGTCTTACGGTCTATTCGATAACGATGAGGAGATGGCATTAAACCTTGGATTCTCAGGATTCCGCAGAGGTTATGACTTCTACAAGACTGATTGGAAATACTTGAACGACCCAACTATGAGAGGAGGGAACGTTGCGGGTACAGGTGCTATCAACGGATTGATGGTTCCTGCAGGCTCAACAAGTGTTTACGACCAAATCCTTGGTAAGAACGCTAAGAGACCTTATCTCCACGTTAGATATCGTGCTTCAGAAACTGAGGACAGACGATACAAAACTTGGATTACAGGTTCTGCCGGTGGTGTAAGAACATCTGATTTAGATGCAATGGAAGTAAACTTCCTATCTGAAAGATGTGTTTGTACTATGGGTGCTAACAACTTCGTATTATTCGAAGACTAGTATTACTAGATGGGTGGGGTGTCCTTAAGGACACTCTGCCCTTTTTTTAAAAATTAAATTAACTTAAAATGAAATTAGAATTAAAAAACCGAGTATATAAACTCACAAATAACAAGACACCACTGTCTTGTATTATCCCATCAAGAAACAGTCAACGTAGCCCATTACTTTACTTTGATGAAGAGAAGGGTTACAATCGCGCTTTGCGATATTCAAGAAACCAAAAGAGCTGCTTTGAAGACGAACAGGACGGCAGTGCTGTGGTAGAACCAATTATCTTTGAGGATGGTATGCTGCAGGTTCCAAAGAACAATCCTGTATTACAACAGTTCCTACACTACCATCCCCTTAACGGAAAGAAGTTTGTTGAGGTTGACTACGGTAAGGATGCACAGCAACAGGTTAAAGAATTAAACACTCAGGTTGATGCATTGATTGAAGCTAAGTCACTTAGTATTGAGCAGCTTGAGAATGTTGGAAGGGTATTGTTCTCAAGAGATGTAAGTACTATATCTACAGACGAGCTTCGTCGCGATGTATTGGTGTTTGCAAACACAAACCCCGAGGTATTTATGCGAACCATTTCAGACCCATCACTAAAGCTTCAGTCTACTATTCAGAAGTTTTTTGATGATAGGTTGTTAGGGCTCCGCAACAAGGACCGTGATGTTCACTTTAACCTAAAGGGTAACAAAAAAAGAATGACAACCATACCATTTGGTGTAGACCCAATCGAGTATTTATCTGATTGGTTCAAGACCGACGATGGTGTTGAGGTGTTGCAGTTCCTAGAAAAGCAGTTAGATTAATTCCATTATCTTTGTACTGTATTTTTTAACTCATAATTTTTTATATGAAAAAGTTTTTAAAGTTTCCCGTGTATAGTTCCGGTGGAACATTTATAAGAAACGACCAAGTAAAGCTTAACGGTGTTATTGGTTGTTACATAGACCGAGGGTCTATTAGATTTGATTACGAAGACTCTGCAGCCGTAAGATTGCAAAACGATGCCGCAACGTCTACGTACACTGCCGCTGATACTGCTGTGGTTCAGGGTGTCATCAAGGATGCAATGGGTTCTAAATGGACAGAGGTTATATTTGATTTGCCTTCTCTTCCCACCGGGAATGTAGAGAATGTTATTGTAAACGCTTAATTTTTTTAATCATGGAAAAGTATATTATTCTAACAGCAAGTTCAGGCGAGCAGTTTTACGTAGCTGCTGACCCTATTTACGTGACAGTTGATACATCAGCAACACCCGACAGGATTCTTCTAACATACGCAGATGTTCAGATTGGTGTCACCGGAGCCGCTGATATGGTTCAAGGCGATGCGGATGCAATAAATGCAGCAGTAGCTGAGTGTTGGACCAAGCCTTATACGGAGCCTACTATCTCTGCAACACTTTTACAAGATGTTACAGGAGTATCTCCTGTATAGTGCTACGCTGACATAGACTGTCAATCATTAACTAAAGGGGTCAAAGCGACCCCTTTTTTTATTTTGTATCTTTAGGTAAATATTTTAGCAGATGATAAACTCGGTTAGAAATACAGTGCTATCGGTGCTTAACAAGAATAACTACGGATATATCTCACCTGCCGATTTTAACTTGTTCGCCAAGCAGGCGCAACTTGATATATTTGAGGACTATCAGTATCAGTACAACTATCAGGTTAACGCGGAGAATGCTCGTCGTTCGGGCACAGCATTGGCGGATATAAAGAAGGGGTACGAGGAGGTGCTTAATACGTTCTCTCGATTTGATTTTTTAAGTCATATAGCAGGAACTAGTTTTTTTATGCCTAGCGATACCACCACGGGATTCGACTACTTCTTTATTAATAATGTTTTTGTTTACACCACTCAACTAGCTACAGGTACATCCACTGCATCTGCTGCATTTCAGTTAACAGATAACACGGTAGACTTTGCAGCATTGGGTGTTGAGATAAACGATGTGGTGGTAAACACCACAACGAATGCAGGTGCTACAGTACTAGGTGTGTCGTCAGACACACTAACAATAAGTGAAACTATATTTAATGCGGTTGGTGGAGAAGCTTATGTTGTATATGATGGGCAGTATGGTTTTAATGAGGCAGAGCGTGTACTCAACGACAAGATTGTTTTGCTGAATCGCTCCTTGCTTACCACGCCTTCAAGTATGTTCCCTGCATACATTCAGAATGAAAACATTCTTACGCTGTTTCCTAATACAGTAAATGACTTTGGTATGGTAAGGTGTCAGTACCTTAGATATCCGAAGGCTCCTAAGTGGACATACTTGGATTTAGGGACAGGAGGTGAACCGGTGTTTGACCAATCTCAACCCGACTTTCAAGACTTTGAGCTACCCTTGGATGATGAGCCCACATTGGTGATGAAGATTCTTCAGTACGCGGGAATGTCAATCAGAGAGGTACAGGCTGTACAGTTTGCTCAGGCTGCCGAACAGTATGATGACCAAGAAGAAAAATAATAATAGATGCCTTATATATCACAATATCAATATTACGAGAACAATGGCAACGCACCCGAGGATGCTAATTGGGGGTCCTATCAGTACGTTAGCTTAGAGGATATAGTAAACAACTTCATGTTGATGTACTCGGGCAACCATAGCCTTGTAAACAATGAGGAGCGATACAAGGTGTTGTTCCATGCGAAGCGTGGTATTCAGGAGCTAAACTACGATGCGTTCAAGGAGATTAAGATTCTTGAGCTTACGGTTTGCAATACACTGCGATACGTCCTGCCATCAGACTTTGTGAATTGGGTTAGAATATCTGTATACCAAAATGGTATGTTATACCCATTGACCGAAAACATTCAAACCAATTGGAGCAGTGCATACCTACAAGACAATGATTGTCGCATACTGTTTGACCAAGACGGCAATGCATTAAGTCCTGAGAACTCAAACTTAGACTTTGACAGAATCACAGGCAGTAAAAAATCTATATACCTAAACTCAGGCAATCCCTTCAATGGGTTTGAGGGATACTGCTGTGATGGGAATTGGTATTTTGATTACGCTATTGGAGCACGATATGGGCTCAACACCGAAACAGCAAACGCCAACCCTACGTTCTCCATCAATAAGAAGGGGGGCGTAATAAACTTTGACTCTCAGATGGCTAATCAGGTATGCATACTTGAGTATGTGTCTGATGGAATGGAGGGTGGAGATAACTCATTGATTAGCGTTAACAAGCTTTTTGAGGATTACATCTACGCTTACATCGAGTACTCTATCTTGAGCTCCAAGCTAAACGCACAGGAGTACATCATTGCTAGAGCGCGTAAGCGCAAGGGAGCTTTACTCAGAAACGCAAAGATTAGAATTAGCAACATACATCCCGGCAGACTCTTAATGAACCTGAGAGGACAAGGTAAATGGATAAAGTAGTATGGCAAGTACGCAGAGAAATTTTATAAAGGGTAGAATGAACAAGAGCCTTGACGAGAGGCTCTTGCCTAATGGCGAGTATGTAGATGCTTTGAATATTAGGATTGGTTCTACGGAAGAGTCAGAGATTGGGGCTGTAGAGAACACAAAGGGGAATGAAGAGTTAACAGAGACAATTCAGTTTAACGGTCAGCCTCTTTCTAGTTCTGCTAGATGCATAGGCGCATTTGAGGAGGGTGAGGACGAGACACTGTATTGGTTTGTTCACGACCCCGCTTTTCCTAACATTGGTGCCACAGGGAAGCTTGACCTTATAATGTCATACAATGTAAACACCACTGTGTTGACGTACCACGTTATAAGCATTGATGATGGAGGTGGTGTAAACACCACACTAAACTTTGATGAGCAGTATCTTATTACAGGTATAAACAAGGTTGATGACCTTCTGTTCTTTACCGACAACCTGAACCCACCTAGATTTATAAACGTAAACCGCTCATACTTAGAGCCTTTATCAAACGTAGACCAAATTACAGCAGAAGAGTTTTTAGTTATTAAGAAGCCTCCTGTAAACTCACCCGCAATACAGCCGATAGAATCTACAAGCGACAATAACTATTTAGAGGACAGGTTCGTATCGTTTGCCTACAGATATAAATACAATGACAACGAGTACTCGGCAACGTCGCAGTTCTCAAGCCCATCGTTTATACCAAAAGGATTTAACTTCGACACTCAAAGTTTTCTTAACGAGGGGATGACCAACTCAACCAATGTGTGTGACATAACATACAACAGTGGTGGTGAGCTAGTGGTTGGTGTAGACCTGCTGTTCAAGGATATGAACACGGGAACGATTAAGGTTATTGAAAAGCTTGATAAATCTGACCTTGGCTTGGCAAACAACACAGACTACACATACACATTTAGCAACAGTAAGGTGTTTACTGTTCTTGCTGATACAGAGATTCTTAGGTTGTACGATAACGTTCCGAAGTTAGCAAAGGCGCAGACACTAATGGGTAACAGGCTTATGTATGGTAACTATCTTGAGCAGTACGACCTACTAGATTTAAACGGCAGGAACGTTATGCTTGAGTACACAACAGCTCTAAGTACAGATGATGTGGGTGAGACAGAGCTTACAGAAACAACATCAACAGGTACATACACCGTTAATGGAACCGTAAATGTTGATGATAGTATATTTGATATAGACTTTGATGGGCTTAACTTAACAGCAGGAGCACAGCTATCCATAACATTTCAAATACAGCATAGCCAATTTACAGGCACGCCCGTTCCAACAGCAACCACCCCTGTGGTTACTATTTCATTTGACTACACTCTACAGCAGGACTTTAACAATCCATACGACCTCTCTCAGGATGCTAACTTTATAAGAAGGGTTGGTGAGCTTGTTCCCATTTCTGTTGGTGCTGCGACAAATGTTGCGGCAAATGAGCTTATAGATATAGGAGCTAACTTTATTGCTGATGGTGTTGAGGTTGGAGACCTTGTTACAAACATCACATCAAACGAGCAGACTGAGGTGACAGAGGTTGTTAGCACAACAAACCTTACGTTGCAGGATGACATTTTCCTTGTGCCCAATCAGTTGTACATTATATATAAGTCTTACAGCATCAAGGATGTGTCTGATGCCTGTGATGGGGATACCATGACGGATGGTGTAAACTGTGGGGTATCAGATAGCTTAGATAGCTACAATAAGTTTACAAGTGGTATTACTGCGTTCCCTCAGCCAATTAAAATTATATCATCACCATCATCCACCACCATAGGATTCCAAATGCCTGCAATGGCTTACAACAATGGGGTCAACACTATTGTTGAGTACTATGAGGTCACAAGTGTTGATGCTAGTTACAGGGTTCAGGGTAACCCAAAAAGTTTGCACAGTAACAGGGGTTATGAGGTAGGGATAATATATATGGATGAGTTTAATCGCTCAACCACAGCATTGGTTAGCGAGAACAACACCGAGCACGTTCCGTGCAGTAACTCCGACCTTACAAATAGAATCAAGGTTACCATTCCTATACAGCAGATTGCTCCATCGTGGGCTACTAGATACAAGTTTTGTATTAAGCCTGACAAGGAGAACTATGATGTGGTGTACAGCAATGTGTTTTATATTGACCCTGTAAGTCAGGATAAATGGTTTAGCCTTGAGGGAGAGAACTCAAGAAAGGTAGAGGTTGGGGATGAGCTTATAGTTAAAAGAGATGCAGCGGGTCCTAGCAATAGCTGTGTAACGGTAACGGTATTGGACAAGCAGGCGCAGGAGGCGGACTTTCTAGACCCTAAGCCACAGGATTCAAACGGAAATGATATACCCATCCCTGCGGGGGTTTACATGAAACTAAGAACAAACAACTTCTCTACCGAGCAGTCTGACCTTCCTGTTGTATCACCCGGCAAGGAATCTGATTGCGCAACGGGAAGAAACTTTGCAAGAATTGAAACCCCGATTGGTTCAGTCGCAAACCCCGACTACATCCCCACTGACCCAATGACTATCACCAACGCTCCGTTTATTCAGTACGATATACCGAGTGGTTCAAGAATAACTATAAAGGCAGACTTCCTGAGGGAGGGAAAGGGAAGAGGTTGCGAGCAAAGGTTCGGTCCTGATGTTGATGTAACACTTACGGCTAGTCAGGACTACAGTAACTTTAGGGCGTGGTGGATTGGAGACAATGTTGCAGGCATACTAAACAGTGGTCCTGCAGGAACAAACGACCCCACTGCAACCGACCCTACCAATGTGTTTTTACCTACACTGCTAAAAAACTCTTTGGGTCAAGGGTTTGACGATGTGCCCACAGACATAGATAAAAACTATTGGCAGTTTGTAGAGAACGATGCTCTTGGCACTTCATACTTTGGGATGATTTATTTGGTTGTTACAGGAACTAAGGCGTGCGGTAAAACCGAAAAAAAACAAGCCTGTGTTAACGTTCAAATAACTGTGGTACGTGCTAATAACTTTTTAGTTTTCGAGACTCAGCCACAGGATGCATTGCCTGACCTATGGTACGAAAGCTCAACGTCATACGCCATTGATACAACTACAGGATATCACGAGGGTAACACCCAAAACCAAACCGTATCTCAACCTGCGATTATTCTTACGGAGTTCTTTAACTGCTTCTCCTTTGGTAATGGTGTGGAGAGCTACAAGATTAAGGACTCTATTATTGGAAAGCCTCTTGAGCTTGGTAACCGAACCACTACCACCTCGGCAGAGGACTACAGAGAGATTAGAAGGTTTGCCGACATAACGTACAGTGGAGTGTACAACGACGAGTCTAATGTTAACAAGCTAAACGAGTTCAACCTTGGCTTGCTAAACTTCAAGGCTCTTGAGGATACATACGGACCGATTACAATTTTGGATGGTAGGGAGACGGACATACTTACCCTTCAGGAGGATAAGATATCTTACGTGCTTACAGGAAAGAACCTGCTGTCCGATTCAACGGGCGGTGGTGCTGTATCGTCTGTGCCTGAGGTATTAGGTACACAGATTGCACGTATCGAGGAGTATGGCAACAGTAACAACCCTGAGAGCTACGCTAAGTGGGGACCGAATAAATACTTCACCGATGCCAAGAGGGGCGCGGTAATTCAGCTTAAAGGCTCAACCGCACAGAACGAGCAGCTTGCCGTTATATCTGAGTTTGGTATGAGGTCTTGGTTTAGGGATTTATTTATCACCAAGTTTGATACGCAAAAGCTAGGAGGGTTTGACCCGTACATGAACGAGTATGTTCTTAGCGATAACGATGTTAAGCTACCATCGGAGGAGGATTGCTTGAACTGCCAAACTAGAAGAATATACACGCCCAAGAAGGCTACACCAATTAGTTTCTGTATTGAGTTGGGAGAGTTGGTAGGAGATGTTACGGTAAGCTATAACGTCACAAGTATAGTGGGCACATCCACAACAATACAGGCTACCTACGATGGAACGCCAACGAGCAGTGGTCCTGTAGGATTGGGCTCGGGAACCTTTACGTTTAATAAAGACAAGGTGGGTGTGGAGACAGCATTCATTCTATTGACAGCAACGGGCGAGGCTACCATTGACTTCAAGATAACTTGTCCTGAAGCTTTAGAGATGAGTGTTATTGAGATTTGCATTAACTCTAACAATCACGAGGGAGAGCGAATAACCAATGAGTACAGGTGGGATGACACCTCGTATGTATCTCCGCTACACTCAACGGGTGTTACGTTGGAAAGTAATTCCTTAGATGAATTTGCTATATCAGACTATCAGAAGATTGATGCTCCTCAAGGAGGTGGTGTTGTGCCTGCCGATGGAGCAACTGTTACTGTAAGAAGCAACAAGATTGCTGCTAACGGTGATGACTTTGATTTTGACACGGCAGAGCACGAACTGCTGTTCCTAAGAACTAGTGTACTGTATGACAATACTGTGGCAGATATAAAAACTCTGTTGACGTTTGCAACTCAGATAACTCCTGTAACAGGAGGACCCGACCTGTACGAGGGCAGCTTTACAATGCCTACGTCAAGCGACACTAACCTATATTTGATATACGATTACAGAGATAAGCAGGAGGTTACGCTATGCTACTCATCGACAAGTGCTGAGGAGTCATGCTGCGATTGTTAATGAATAAAATATAATAGATGCCATCAGGAACATACTACATAGACGGACCAACACTAGCAACTGCTACGGCAGTTTACACCGATGCAGCTTTAATAAATCCTGCACCTGACGGATGGTATTCCGACGGAAGCATATCGCGTGAGCAGTCAGGCGGGGTTTTGAACTTCGCTGAGACCTGCCCTGCGTGTACCGTGCCTTGCGGCTCAGGAATCACAACATCATCAGGGGAGGGTATCTACTCTGTAAATGTAGGCATTGGAACATCTGTTGGATGTTTCATTATTTATTTTGAGTCGGGTGACATTCCTGATGGCGTAAGAGCAATCTACGATAGTGATTATTTTAATAACCTTACAAGCCCCACCTATGGTCACTTGTCTAGTGGGGTAGCATCTAACTTTACTTACATAGGAAGGAGCTCTAATGATTGCGGTATTGCCGCTGCATTAACAGGCGGAGGTTATTCAGGGTTGAACCAATATAATTTTAACGGAACAACATTTGATTTGGTAGGAACAAGCGGCTCTGTTACAGGCGACTCATCAGATGTTAACCTAACGGTAGCTGCTCCGGGATACTGCACGCTTTATGTTCCTGTGCTAACCCCAACAACCGAGAGTGTTCTTTTTGAAGTGTTTGGTGTATGCCCAACCACTAACGGTAATATTGAAATAGTTTGCCCTACCCTTTTGACGGGTGTTCCCACTAGTGATGAAGGGGTAGCAAGTTGTTCATCTGTTTTCACAAGAACATATTATAATGTACCCAACCGAGGAGGCACAGCGGGTGAGCCTGCGCTACATGAGTTCTTTGTTGCTGATGAGTACGGTACACAAAGAGTTTTAAATGGAAACTATACTATTAACCCATCATCGGGCAAGAAAGATATTGTTGTAACTGATGGTGTTATCACAAGCATAACCGCTTGCCCATAAAAAAATAAACTATGGCATTTGTTCAAACGGGTCCGACACTAACATACAGCGAGAGTTCTCAGGGGTTCCCATCCTTTTATGACTACGCACCTGATTTTATTATTGGTATGAATCAGTATCTGTACACCTTCAAAGGAGGCAAGCTATACAGACACAACACGAACGATACACGTAATAACTTCTACGGTACTCAGTACTCCTCAAAGATAACAAGCATCTTCAACGAGGCTCCATTGCAGAATAAAATATTCAAGACCCTAAACCTAGAGGGCGACCACGCATGGGATGCGACCATCGTATCTGACATTCAAACTACAGGACGTATAGATTATGAGTGGTTTGAGAAAAAAGAGGATGCGTGGTTTGGGTTTGTGCGTAACGATGGACCCGAGGGAGCAGACACCAATGAGACTGAGTGGGAGCTACGCTCTCTTAATGGTATAGGTAACAGCGACAATACGACATCGTTAGTTGGTACCATAGCAACCTTTTCGTTTCCGACTACCGTTAACATAGGAAGTATTATTAGTGTTGGGGATAACGTGTACTATGCCGTCCCTCCTGCTCCTCCATCAACGGGACCTATCACACCAATATTTGCGGGTAGGGTTACCGAGATAAATGTTGACCTTCCAAGCGGAACAAACAACATCAAGGTAGAGACCAACATTACGGGTGCTGTACCGCCAACAGTGGGTGTGATATACTACGTTATGTACATTAAGAACCCTATCGCTGAGTCTCATGGTATACTTGGTCACTTTGCCGAGTTTACGTTGGAGCTTCCGTCTACGGTTACAGGTCAATCGGAGCTGTTTGCTGTTGAGTCGGAGATAATGAAATCGTTCCCGTAAAATTAGTATCTTTAGGGAAGCTATGAGATTACTCTCTTTATTTAAAAAAAAGGAGAAGCCTGAAAAAGTACTAGAGTATGTACATAATAACAGAGGAATCCTTTGGGAAAAGATAGCAGAGTTCAACGAGCAGCTTCAGTGTATTGCCGGAGCTGTAGTGGCTCATAGCGAGGGGATGGATGAGCAATTTCCTACCACCCATCATTTTAAAAATGGGTTATATACAAGGGAAATATTTATGCCAAAGGGTTCATTGGTGGTGAGCTTTATACATAAACAAAATCATCCGTCTTTTTTTATGAGTGGAGAGATGTCTATCCTGCTAGACACAGGAGACATAAAAAGAATAAAAGCTCCTATGGTGGTTCAAACGGAGGTGGGAACACAGAGGGTCGCTTATATACACGAAGACACCACTTGGGTGTGTGTATATAAAACGGAAAAAGAAAATGTTGAAGATGCAATGAAGGAAGTGTATACAACAAATTTTAAGGAACTGCCGGAGTGGGTGATTGAAAAACAACTATCAATATGTCAGGATTAATTACAGGTATAGCCGGACTAGCAATAACGGCAGGGACAACTGCGGGCTCATTTGCCCAAGCCGGAAAGCAAAAAAGATTAGCCAAGGATGCACAGATGGAAGCCGACAGGGCTATGGATTCGGCTCGAAAGAAACTTGATGTAAACTTCTTAGAGGCTGTTGCCATACAAAAGGAACCATACGAACTACAACGCGAGGCTACACTACAGGCTGCAGCTACAGCCCTCGAGGGTGTGCGTGAGGGCTCTGCAAGGGGTGCCGCAGCGGGAGCGGGTAGAATAGCACTAGCAACACAGCAGGGGTTGAGTCAGAATAGAGCAGCTATGAGCAAGGAGCTACAGGCACTTGAGATGGCTACCGCTCAGGAGGAATCAAGGCTACGTGATATTGGTATACAGTTAGACCTTCAGGAGACACAGGGAGCACAGCAGGCTGTGGCTGATGCCGAGTTAGCAAAGAGACAAGCTACACAGCAAGGAATGCAGGGGATTGCATCTTTAGGGCAGCAGGCGGTATCTATGGCTCCGCTCTACGCAAAGAGTAGTGAAGGTAAAGCATTGAACAAGGCAATGAAGGCAAATCCAAATCTACAATCTCAAATAGGACAAACTATTCCGGAAGTAGCCACCATGGATGCGGGAGCTTTTCAAGTTTATATGACCGAAAACTTTACTCCTGAACAGATACTATCTTTTAATATGCCGGGAGTGGGTATGAGTACTCCGGGTATTCAAACAAATACTATTGGCGGAAGTACGGTTGGTATACCTCAGCGTGGTGTTGATTTTTATCTTACCCCCGAGATTGGGCAGCCTGTGGATTATCAATTTCAAAATCCCTTTAGCATTAATGTCCTACAACCAACGCCACTTCCAATGCCTGCTATTCAAAACATAATAAGATAATTAGATGGCAACAAAGTTTGGATACGTAGAACGGCAGGCGACCAACAATATAGATTGGTCAGCGATTGGTAGTCAGGTTGTAACCAACCTGCAGGAAGAGGCTGCTATAAGAGAGACAAAGAAAGCAGCTATTGACGAAGCATCTCGTGAAATGGCTGAAACGCTAAGGAACTCCCCATCAGGAGAGAACCTTACGATGAATGAGTTTACGTTGGACTACGCCAACAACGCTCAACAGCTTCTTCTTCAGCAGGATAAGCTACTAAAGGCGGGTCTTCTAAACCCAAAGGACTATGCTGTCGTTCGAGCAAACCTAAACGAATCAACCAACGAGCTTTTCAATCTATCAAAGGAATATCAAGCTGAGTACTCTAACAAGATGGAGAGAATGAAAGGTGGTCAGTCACAGGAACTTGAAACATTCTTGATGGCAAGTGCTGAGGGTCTTGCCAACATAAAGAACGGTAAGGCATTGATTGACCCCTCAACAGGTGTTGTTAGTATTGGTACGTGGGCAGATGGTAAGATGGATGGGGACCCTGCATCATACGCCACAGTAAATGAGATTCGTAACAGAATCAATTCTACCTATGACATCTATGATTTGAATGTTGAGATATCATCTCAGGTAAAATTATTAGGTGGTAACAAGTGGGTTGAGATTATAAAAGCTCAAGGCGGTGGAGACCTAAACCAAGTCATCACCAACATGGACCAACAACAAAGAGCGGATTACACCTCGTGGGAAGACAATACCATCTCATCTATGATGAACAACCCTTTTCACGTAACGTCTATACTTACCGAGAACATAGATATTACTGATGGTGGTAAGGCGTATGAGTTTACGTTTGACAAAGCGGAATTTAATAGTGATAGGACGGGTAGCCTTATATTCCTTGACCGAAGCGAGGACCCTAACGGTCAGCCTGTGTTCAAGCCCGAGCAGGAGGAGGCTGTTAAGAAAAGACTGCAGGAGGACATACGTGCGCAACTAAATAAGGAGCAGGATATTTCTGTATCTTCTAGAGCGTATCGTTCAAGAGACCCCAATGCAGGTGATAATCGAAGCAGAGATGAAAGACAATCCGATGCTGTTAACTTGTTTGGGCAGATATGGTATGGAAACGCAGAGGAAAAAGAGGCTGCTGCACAGTCTCTTCGTGGGTTAAACAGAGATATAACTAGCATTGATGCTTCGGGAGCCAATGGAATTGTAATAACGTATAAGGACGGGACACAGGAACCTATTAGTTATGGAACAAACCAATCACTCTTCATAGAGAGAGGTGTCAACTTTGCCTTAGCAACAGATGATAGGATTAATGATGTCACCAAGGCGGTTGAACGCTCAAGCATTGATGATACTAGAACTCTTAACACATCAACCTTTCAGTCTAGAGGTACAGCTGCTCCTGAAGAAGTTACCCAAGAACAGATAAATAACCAAGCAGCCCAAGCACTATATGGGAGAGTAAATGTTCTTACTCCTCGGTTAAGAGACGATATTGATTTTGCTGTTGAGGAGGCTTCTGAAGGTCGCACAGGATTATTATATCGATTATACGAAGATAAATTTGGGAAAAGCCCTGATGCAGATTTTGGTAGTAATACGGGAGAACTTGATTAATAGAAATAATGGAGGAATTACAAAAATTGTATAACGTATTAAGTAGAGACGGGTTCTATACTAAATCATTTGAAGAGTTTCAACAGCAGTACTCAGACCCTGCGTATGCTGAAAGAGTATTTGGTGTAGTTTCAAGAGAAGGTTACTTCACGGGAGACAAGGATGCATTTTTTTCTAAATATACTAGCAGTGGTGAGAGTCAGCCACAGACCACTGAGACTGTAACTGAGACTGTTGTGGAGGAGCCAAAAAAAAAAGGATTCTTCCAACAGCAGATGGACGAGGCTGTCGCTACGGCATCTGCTTCCACTTCGGAAGAGCAACCTTCTTCATCGGATTTACAAGAGACTGATGACCTATCCTCTTTTGAGCAGAGGATTTCGGAGTATTCCTTAAAAGAGTTAGAAAGGTATAGACGGATATCGGAGCCGGCTCGGATGAACATGGAGCAGCGAGCCAAACTAGAAATCGTTAACAACGAAATTGCTAGGAGGGAGGCGACACAACGAAGAGACGCTTCATTCCAAAGCGATATGGATAGGGCGCGAGAGATTACAATGCCTTCCGCTACTCAGCCTATTCCCGAGGACGTGGCTAAGTTACCTACTCGGTTTGTGACTGCGCCCGAGGGGGAGGGGGATGTAGAATCAACGGTTGAATTGCCTGATGATTACCTAAGCCCTAGACAACAAGAGGTTGAGAAAATTAAACAACAAATTACTAAAATGTATGGTGTTGAGCCTCGAGACCCTAGGGAGCCGGGGTATGAAGCAGCTTCAACAGAAGATTTAAAAATAAGCATCTTTCCGGGAAGAGAGGAAAGAGAGGCTGCAGAAAGATTTAATAAACAACAACAAGCAGACCAAGCATATCTTAATTTTTTAAAGGTATCTGAAAAAAAATATTTAGCACAACAACAGGAATCCGACAGGGCAGAACAAAAAGAAATAATAGCATCAGCCCTTGAGGGGAGAGCTGAGGTATTAGAGTCAGAAGCGTTTGCCGATGCTTTATCTCAGACAAATACTGAGTCTATAAAAATGAAAGAGGCTGAGGCTGCTGATTATTTCAACAACCTGTACGGGCAGTATGGATTTACGTTTAGACCTGTAAACCTTGTAAAGAATCAGCTTGAGGTGTCAATCCTTCTTTCAGATGGAAACGTAAAAACAGAAAAGATAAATGTTGATGCAAGCTATAACGATATAGCTCAAGTCAATGCTGACAAGGTAAAAGATTTTGTCAAGAGATATGCATACAAGCCTAGTGAGGCTAGGGAACTTATGGATAGCAATCCGATTCAATCAGCACTCAGGGTAAAAGATATGAGACCTGTAGCTAGAATCAACGATGATGGAATGCAATCAACGGTTCTTATGCAGTCCGCCACCATAGATGGAAAGAATGTTGCATTTCCTACGCTGTTTCCGAATAGTACATCTGCCAATGAAATGACAAACAACCCTAAAGATTGGATGGAGTTAGAGGGAATGGAAGCTTACAACGAAGCATTAAAGCGTGGTGAGGTATTTACATTTGAGACTGAGGAGGAAGCTTCACAATTTGCTAAAGGTTCTTGGAAAAACATTAACACAGTTGATGCCGAGGCTGATAGGTTTTTTGACGAAAGGGGATATGATTATCTAACAGTAAAAGACCAATTTGAAGAATATGAAGATGCTCGTGACCGAGTGGCTTTTATTGACAAAGTGCAAAGTGGTTTTGAGGATACAAGGTTTAAGATATCTGATTTCACTGATGAGGAGAGGAGACAGTACGACGATTACATTAGTGATTTTTATGACCCGCGCACAGGGCAGCTAAGAAACGACATAGATAATGTTCGAGCCTCATTGCAAAGAACTGTAGATGGTTTAGATGACACATACCTTGATTCTGATATACAAAAAGTTGTAGAGGATTTTGATATGTACACCCAAGGAAAGGTTGAAAAGTTGTCTAAAGAATCTATCAATCAAAATAACAACGCTCTTATTATGGAGGCGACGTTAAACGAATCCTCGATGACTTCTCTTGGTGTACCTATATCAGAGGTAAAAAACTTTGAACCAACCACCGATAAACAACGTAAGGCAAAGGATGCTCTTGAGACATCATACATGTTTATTCAAGATGTCAGGGCAATGGCTTCCAACAAGTACGAGGTAGCTAATACTTACTTGGATTCAAAGTTTGATGAGCAGTTATCGGGCGAGTTTATTGAGGGATGGTCTACGGTAGGGCAGCAATGGACAGAAGGGTGGAATAGAGGTCAGGCGGGCGACGAAATAATAAAATACTCATTAGGCATTACGGGTGACTCAACAGAGGAAGTCGCAAAAAACCTTGTTGAGTATATGACTCAATCTAATACGGGTCAGGTTAGCAGAGAAATGAATCGTTGGAATAGGGCTAAGACTTTTAGAGAGACGTGGGATGCGTTCAGTGATAACCCCGATAAAGTAGCCCTTGGGTTTGCTGCTAACAGTATGTCTCAGATGCTCCCCTATGGTATGAAAATTATACCATCCTTTATGGCTGCAGGTTTTGGTACAGGTTCGGCTGCCGGTAGTGTTGTGCCGGGAGCAGGTACACTCGCAGGGGGGATGACAGGTCTTGGGTACGGAGCTAGAGCAGGTTTCGCTGCCACAAACTTTGGGTTGGAGTACACCAATGCTGTTATGGAGGCTATGCAAGTACAGGGTTACGATATAATGGATGCTAACTCAGTGGCAAAAGCATTACAGGATGATAAGGTTTGGGAGATAGGTAGAGAGCGAGGGCTAAAGAGAGGTGTACCTATTGCGTTGGTTGACTATTTTTCATCAGGTTTAGCGGGTAGAGTATTTACAACAGGTAAGACATCAGCAAGAGGAACTAGACTCGCTGTTCAAGCGGGTGAGCGTGTGGTATTTGACCCCTTAATGGAGGGTGCGGGTGAATACCTAGCACAAGTTAATGTTGGCGATGACGTGGATATTAAGGAGATTATGGCGGAGATGATTGGTGGTCTTGGAAATAATGCTCCGATGGCTGCACTCAATACGGCACTCGACCTTAGAGCTAAAAACAACCTTGATATAGCTAACGAGCTAACGACTATTGAGGGTGTCAACAAAGAACTTAGTGGCGTGTTTGCCCCATCACCTAAAAGGGTAGCTGCGTGGTCAAACAATATGGAGCGATTAGGCTATATATCATCCGACCAAAACCAAAGGATACAAGAGAACATAGGTCTAAGGAATGAGGCTAAAAGTGTATTGGAGGTAGGGAGAAAAAAAGCACCTGCGCCTGTGCTGAATAGAGCTATGGAGTTATTGGCAGCTAAGAATGAAATTCAGTCATCGCAGAACAGAAGAGAAGTATTCTCGGGGACACTGAAAGAAGTCAATGCCGAGTTGGCGGAGCTTGCGGAAACAAATACTGTAAGAAAAAAGGGTACCGAAGTTAATCAAACTTTTGAGCAGGGATTCCAAACAAACCTATCAAGGCTTGGGCTTCTTGCGGAAAGACCCACATCATCCACAGATGTAAGAGAATCCAAGCAGGCGGTATATGTCATAGATGGCAAAAAACATACAAGACAAAAGTTCCTAAGTATACTGAATGATATGTCTCCTAAAGACATAAGGGAGTCTAAAATTGGTCTGAGTGGAGACCTTCAAACATTAGAGTTACTTACAGAAAAATTTACAGATGCCGTTATAGAAAACCTTGACGAGGATGCTGAGGTAGCTGCAGAGGTGGAGGCGGCACCTGAAGCTGACGTGACAGAGGCAGCCGCTGAGGTTGCTGATGCTGTGACGGAAAGGGTAAATGTTCCTGAGCCAATTAAGCATACAGCAAAAGATAGAGCGGCATTCAAGAACAATGAGCTAGAGACCGAAAGACTTGATGGTATCATTTCGTTTGTTCTTGATAAGGAAGTCAATGATGAAGTGCTTAATGATTTTGAGAACACCGTACTAAATGAGAACAAAGCTCGAGTGGATGAGATAGTGTCCTTGAGGACACTTCAAGAGGAAGTGGCAGAAGGTAGAGAGGGACTAGGCTTGGAGCCAATATCACCTACCACTGAAGCTGCACCTGTAACTGAGACTGCGGTGACCGAGGAGGCAGCTCCGGTAACTGAAGAGGTAACACCTGTTGCTGAGGAGACTGCCGTTACTGAGGAAGCTGCGACGGAAACATATACGTTACCTGAAACAGTAAAAGAAAGAAAGCAGGACTTTGAGATTATAGATAATCGAGAAGGCAAAGCTGACTTGGAAATAGATGAGGACGGCTCAGGCAGATGGTATGTTGAGAATAAAAAAACAGGAAGTATTGTTAGCTTAAGAACAAAGGCGGAGGCACAGGCTGAGGTGAAGAATCCAACCTATGATTATGGAGAAGGAGCTCCGATAGTAACTCAAGAAGCTGCACCTGTAACTGAGGT
>WLWF01000748.1_pt1 | contig 30318 bp, 56 predicted proteins | sample 6718331 | NCBI WGS metagenome assembly WLWF01 (sample SAMN12718692, study PRJNA515312) | sponge metagenome | isolation source: marine sponge | host: Mycale hentscheli | place: New Zealand: South Island, Marlborough, Capsize Point | collected 2003-05-01 | reverse complement strand
TCTGGTGTTATTTGTCCTTTGTTTTCAAGAAACAACTCGTTCCATCTAGACTCGAGTTTCAGTTTCTTTGCGAACAATACCATGTTGTCCTGAGCCATTTGTAACCTCCTCATAGGTTATGTAAAAACCATTTGTAGTACTAGTGTACTGCAGATCGTTTTTTTCCCATTTTATATCAGATTTTCCTAAAAAGTCAATAATGGGTTTATTTAGCTCATCCGCATTATTTATTTCTTTTTCACTTTCGATTTCAAATTTAGTTTGAAGATGTTTTGTAAATATTTTTATTAAGTATTTGTATTGAGTCATTTTTTCTTTCTATATTTTAAATGAGGCGGGATTGTGTCCCGCCTCAAATTTATTAAGTATTATGCACCTTCAACGCCGAAGATACCTCTAAAGTCAGAAACTCCGAAAGAGTATCTTTCTCTAGCTTTGTATCTTACGTTACCAGTATCAAAGTCACCTTCCATTGCAGTTTTAATAGCTGCTCTGTCAAAGTACTTCATACCATTTGGCACGTCAGTGATAATGTAAAACGCATCTGGATCAGTTAAGAAATTGTTCACTCTGTAACCTTGAGGAACCATTCCCATAGACGCAATTGCGTTAATGTCATTATCAGCAGTACCTACTCTACCTTGAGATTTCATTAATCTCTCAGCTGTAAATTGAAGCTCAGAAGGAACGATCATTTTCACTCCTCTAGCAGCAATTTTTAGACCTCTTTCGTCAGTCATTGCAGCGATGTCAATTAAAGACTGCTCCAATGAAGTTTCGTTAAGGTCAGCTTGAGTAGTTAAAGTGTTCTTAACAGTACCTGCGATTGTTGGGTGAGCTGTGTTAAATAATGAAACACCATCACCTGAATCGAAAGCATCGTTAGTAGGTAGACCATTAATTAATGGAGCTACTGCTTTAACTTGTTTTGTGTTCGCCATAGATCTAGCAAGTGCTTTTGTGTATCTACTAGCAAGTCTGTCATACAAGTTATCTTCAATCGCTTCTTCAGTGATTGAAAACGCTAAAGCTACAGTCTCGTGAGTGTATCTAGCAGTGTATGTCTCTTGAGCATTGTCAAAAGTTACACCCGCACCCTCAGACTTAGTCTGTGCTTGAGCAAAACCTGATAACATTACTTCTTCTTCAAACGCTCTGTCTGAAGATTCAGTTGTGTAGATCTCAGCATGCTGATTCTCATAACGTTTATATTCCAAGCCGAATAGTGCATTCAAACCTGGCTCTAGTTCTTTAACTAGTTGTCCTCTGCTTATCGCCATATTTTATCTCCTATTCGATTAGATTCCAGTTGTAGATTTTAAGAAATGCTCATTAATCATAACAACCATATTTACATTAGCAGAACTAATGTCATTGTTGTCAGGATCTTTTGAGAAACCTAATAATCTCAACTGTGCAGTTGAAGCTACACCAGTAGATTCATCTAGTTCTACCTTAGATTGGTAGTTAGATGCACTTCCTGCAGTGTAACTTATATTGTAGTTAAAAAATACAGATGCTTGAGTAATAGCATTTGTACCATTTGATTGTATCTCGAACCTTTCATAAGGGTCGTCAGAAACAAAACCGACAATATCAGTAGCAGCATTTGATGCAGCTAAATGATTTGCCCATGTTGGTTTCTGTGTAGATGAATCAGTATAGAAAACACCGTTCAGTGAACCTAATAATACAGCTGTACTGTTATTAGCTACACCAATAGTTCCAGCAGCCGTAGCTTGAACTGGATCATTTTGGTAAATAGCTGTTGCAGATGCAGCAATACTATATTCACTTAAACCTTGGTTGTCTCTATTCTGTCCAACTTTTCCGATCGGTTTTAAACCGAACGCAGCGTCTTTATTTGCCATAGTAGTTGTCCTCCTTAGACATAGTTAGTTTAAGTGTATTTTTGTTGGGTAGGAATAGTTAAAAAATTAACTTTTCTTTGTACCACCAAAAGTTACACGAGTTTGCCTATCAATATTGATTGGCATACTTGGGTGCTGCTCCTTCATAAGATCGTTATCTACTGCCTCAACGTTTTCCTGAGCTTGCTTTTTATAGTAGTCAGAACGTTGTTTTGCGATCTCTTCCGGTACCCTTGCCAGCACAAGGCCACCAACTCCGATCACTCCCTTATATTTACCGTCTTCGACTTGAGGATAGTCTGAGTCTGGATATTCATCAGATCTAACTAATTCGTATCCTGATCTAATTCTTCCTGCAACATTCTTAGTGTCTTGGAATCCCATAGATTCAACTCTTATCCATCTGTGTACAAATCCTGTCGGCGCAGGGGGTGCATCTAAACTTGATGGTGGAGACCAAACTTTTTTATGAGCTGTTTTTTCTCTAGTTTGACTCGCACGCGAGGTTCTTTTATCGTTATTATCTTCCATATGCTTATACCTCCTTCGTGATATTTAATTGTTTCGCATACTCTTCGAGTGGCACACCTAATTTTTTAGCAATTGCTACTTGAGAGGGTGTGAGTCTCACAGTTTTGCGACCAGTTTTTGTACTTCTTTTTGCAGATGCAACTGTCTGTACCGGCTTAGTCGTTTCCGTAGGTTCTGTTGTAGCAAATTTTTGAGGAAATTCAAGTCTTATTCTTTTATCAATTTCTTGATAATACTCATCACTTGATGGGTCAAAACCTTCTTGTTCCGTCAATTTTTTATGTAGATCAAACGCAGTGTAGGTCATAGCACTATCTTGACCAAACCATGTATTTCTAGATGCCCATGATTCAGCTTTAGGATCTGGTGTACCTTGTGCTGCTTGTTGTCTATTTAAATTAATATCAGGTGTTCTAACTTCCTGTTCTTTTTGCTTATTAAACTCTTCTTGTTGAGCTTTTGCTTCTACAAATTTAGCTTGCTTATAAGCATATTCAGAAATTAAAGATTGAGCTTCTACTTCAGCATTAATGTCTCCTGCTTCTCTAGCTGCAGCTAATTTTGATTTTGCTGCTTCTAAACCAGATTTAATTCCATCTTCAGTAGTTTTTAAAAAGCTTGGTTCAATCTTAGAAAGTTTTTGTTCTGCTTTTTCTTTATCAGTTAAAACTGATTTAGCATAATATAAAGCTTCCTCTTTTTGTCTCTCAGCTTCTCTCCATTTTTTAGTAAGCTTTGCTATTCTCTTTTGAACACTATCTGAGTATTCTTGTAACTCATCTTTTTTAGGTTCTTCTGTTTCAGCTTCAACTTTTTCTGGTTGAGTTTCTTCTTTTACAGTTTCTTCAACAGCTCTAATAGAAGACTCTTCTTCTTTTACTTCCGGCTGTTCAATTTCTGTTTGGTCTTTTTCTTCAGCGATATCCACATCCATTGATGGACCTGATGTATCAATTTCGACTTTGTTATCTAAGTCTGGCATAGTTTCCTCCTAGTATTACTATGTTAATATTGATGAAGTATATCTTCGGGCTTATCGATGGTTGCTAAAACTTCATCATCATTTAGCAATCTAACTTCCCCGCCATCGATCTGAATTCTTGATCCAGCGTATCTTGCAAAAATTACCCAGTCACCTTTTTTACACCAGGCTCCTTCAGGAAATTTTTCTTTATCATAACAGTGTGGTCCCATAGCAAGAACTAGACCACAAGTAGAACCTACTTGTTGTCTCTCTAAAGTATCTTGTCCAAGATATAATCCACCTCTAGTTTTTTCTGGCATTTTAAATGGAAGAACTACAAGTCTCCAACCAGTTGGTTTAGGTAATTTACTTGATTCTTTTGTTTTTAAACGTTCGTAACCATCAACTTCTTTTTGATGATCTTCCTCATACTTATCTAATAGAGCTGATTTAACTTTTGGGGCTTCCGAAGTCGACGACGTTTTCTGGTCTTTCAGTATCATTTTTTTTCTCCTTATTCGGGTTTAGCAGGGCTGATATTTCCTGTGATATTCTTAAATAGGCATGTGCCTGTCCCATCATATACTTGTATTTTTCCATATTGTCAATACCACCACCGATCATATTGTCACCGATTGATTGATAGGATTCTTTAAGATGTTTTTGTAATTTACTTAATATAGTAAGTTCTTCATTTAACATTTGCTATTTTACCTTTGTTATTACCTTTCTTAATTACGTATTTCTGTGTGCCGTTCGCACCTGTCTCTACTTCTTTACGAAGATCTTTAAATAAGCTTTGTTGCTTACTTTGCTTTTCTTTTTCTTGAAGAAAAGATTCTAATTTTTTTGAGTCTCTCATATATACTAGGTATAATAACATCAAATAAAAAGTCAAGAGAACCTAAAATCTTGTACATAATTCTATCAAACATTAGCAGTTCCATTTTCTAAGTGATTTATTAATTCTTGAATCCGGATCCCTTGCAGTCTTAGCTGAAGTTAATCTCTTCTTCATGCCCTTCATTCTAGCACAAAATGACTTACGTCTCTTTGCTGCTTTTGATCCTTTTTTTAATTTTGATGGTTTAGTGGTTACTGCTGTTTTTAATTTTGATCCAGGGTTAGCTGCTCTGTAAGATGCAACGCCTTTACGGTTCAGGCCGCCGGACTCAGACTTACCTTCTTTTCTAGTCCATGCTGGTGATTTACTTCCTGATGCAAATTGTCTTCTAAACATATGTTTTAACGTTAGTTGGTTTTGGTCCTTTATTACCCGCTGCTCTTTTTCGTTTGACAGCAGATGCCTTTTGCCCTTTTGTCATCCGAGTGGCTTTTGCAAGTGGAACGCATTTTGGATACTTCCTCTTGCTGCCCTTTGATCTCCCGCACGGTTGATATTTCCCGTCCTTCTTTGGTGCTCCTATGTCTACCCATTTCTCTGATACCCATTTTCTTAAACCACCTTCTGCAAAATTCCTACGCACAACTAACTCTTCTTTTTCTAGTCATGCCTGCCATCAAACCACCGTTACCAGCTTTTTTTCTAGTTTCTTTTTTACCACCTGGTGTAATTTTACCTGAACAAACTCCTGATGCGTACATGTTAGCATATGCAGAAGGATATACTTTAAATTTTCTTTTAGCCGCAGCTTTTCCTTTTGCACAAAGTTTTGCCATTACTTTTTACCCTTCATAGCCATTGCCATCATAGATGGTTTTTTCTTCTTAGTAGTTTTCTTTTTTGATTTTAATAATTTAAAATCTTCAGCTGTAATTTTTCCATCTTTATTTGCATCAAGTTTAGCTTGACCACCTGATAAATATCTTTTTCTATACATTATTTTTTTCCTCCGTTTCTAAATATTTGAGTTCCCTTTATACCATATATTGACGCCACGACCAAGATCCAAAGATTTGTGAACCATGACGGAAGCTGTGAGAACATATCAAAAAATAATTTTACTTTATCCATCGCTGTTGGATCATCCGATACCACTGCCCACGCCAAAATTAACACGGGCGTGCTTAATATTATGAGAACCGCCTCGTCCTTCCAGTCCGATTGTCTTGCCTCTAATAATTTGCCTTGGTAAGCTTCCTGACCTTGGGCCATTTTTCTTGCATGCATCATTTGTGCATCCGCCATGAGCATTTTAGTCTCTTGACGCTTTTTAAAAATGTGAGTGCCTGCTTGTGCGGCTAATTTAATTGCCGAAAACCACATATTAGTACGCTTTAGATTTTCTTTTCTTTTCTGCTAGTACTGCACCTTGACCTTGAACTTCTTCTTCAGGTCCACCAGTACCAATATAGTTATAAGCTCTGTCAGCAGTTGTTTTAGATCTTGGATCTATCTCAATTTCTTGTTCAGAAACTTTAACTTCTTTTATATTATCAAGTTTTTCCATTTTTTCTCCTTAGTTTAGGTATTTTTAACCTTTTTTTCTAATTTTGTCATTTTATTTTTTATTTATTCGTCTCCACTTCTCATAATTGACACTTTAGGCATCATACTACCTTGATTTTTCATCATTGAGTCAGTGCTTGGAAGAGTTTTACTTAAAATTGTCTTTTCAATTGAAGTATCAGCTCTTAAATTTGCTAATTCTTCGTTCTGTTCAAGTTTTTCTTCTTGATTTGATTGATTCATCATTGCTTTCATCTTATCAAGATTCATTTTCTCTTCAGATTCTTTTGCTTTTCTATCATTTTCCATTGCTCTAAGGTCTAATTCTCTTGATCTTAGTTTTGCAATAGGATCATTATCAAATTGTGAAGTAATTTCCTTCTCTTCCTTCATAAATTCTTCCATCATCTCAGCAATTAAAACTGCTTTTCTAGATTCAATTTTTTCTTGCAACATTTTTGCTTGCATTTGCATTTGTTGAGCCATTTGTGGATTCTGTTGCATAGCTTGTTGCATTTGTTGTAACTGAATTAATTCATTTCTGAACTCAACTTCAATTTGTTCTTGAGCCATTAAACTAATATGTTCAAAAATATTTTTCTCTAATGATGCCATAATCATTGGATTGTTTCTTGCAATGTTTGTTGCCATGAAATTTAAATGAGATGTAATATGAGCTCTATGATCTTGACCTGGAAATGCTTGAAACTGTTTTCCACCTAATGCATCGATATGTTCTAATGCAGGATCTTTTGGCATTGGTTGCATAGGTTTAACTAAAACCTGATCAATATTTTTTACACCTAAAGCTTCATACATATTTCTATATGCAGCATATAAATTATGCATTTGAGGATTAGATTGTGCCAGTTGGAGTTCAGTTTGCGCAAGTGAAATACGCTGTGTTTGTGAGAAAATGTTAGGGTCAGCAACTGGCAATATATCTACTCGATCATCAAAGTCAGATTGTTTAATCATTTTTTGACCCCCAACCACATCATACGGATATTCCGGTGGTAGATATAATTTGAATACTCTAGCTAAAATTTTAAATTCATTTTTAAGAGCTGAGTAAATTCTTTTGTGAATCGCAGACATTGTTCTACTTCCTCTTTCAAGTAGAGCAACTGTTGTTCCAACTGCTGCTTGTTGATTGCCATCACCAACTTGTAAATCTGCAATTGATGCAAATCTTTGACCTGCTTGAACTACAATACCCATCAAACTTAATAAAGTCTGTGATGGTTCTTTAAATGGTAACATCATAAATGAATCTCTTAGATTTCCACCAGGTGCATCTACATCTCTAAATTCACCAGGTTGAATTGATTGTGCATCATCTCTAATTCTAATACCACGCATTTTAAATCCAGCAGGTAAATTAGATAAAGTTCCTGCATCTAATAATTGTCTTAATGCAGTTGTAGCTGTACGTGACAATCCACCGATCATGTGAATTAAACCAAAACCATAAAAACCTAGTCCAGGTAAAAATTTAAAATGTACAAAATATTGTATCTTAGTTTTTTTAGGATCACCTATTTCATAATTTCTTCTAACAGATAAAATCTCATGTGACCCTTCTACTAAAGTTACAATGTAAGGTATTTTAATTCCTGAGGGCTCACCAGTCTCTTGATTTACATCTTCAAAACCTTCTAAATCTAAATCAACGTGACATTCTAATAATGTAAATACATCTTCATCTCTTGTTCTTGAAACTCCTTCAAGTTCTCTTTCTTTTTTCTCGACATCAGTTTCTTTATCACTAGGTTTTCCTACATCAACATCTTTATAGAAACCTGCGACTTGTTGTTTTCTTAATTCGTTTTCTGAAATTTTTACACGATGAATAATTGCTTCCGCATCATCTAATGAGGTAGCTGTGTACGGAACAATTAAATCATCTGCTGGTACAAATTTTGATACGGCCCTTTGTTCCATATCATCAAAGTACACTTTTTTAAAAGCTGAACCCGCTAAAGGTAGGTTGAACAACATTTGATCAAACTCCGGTTCATACTCTTTCATCTTCTCCATAATTTCGTAGTTCATGAAATCTTTAACTCTACCTGCTTGGTCTGTTTTCTCAGGTGTAGGAACTCCTAAAATTTGAGTTCTAACTGGACCATCTGCCGGTAATAATTCTTTATACGCTAATGCTTGAAACTGTGTAACTGCTTCTGCTAAAACTGGATGAGTTGCACCTGATGCACCACTAAAGGGTTCAGTTCTATTATCATATTTAAAACCTAAAAGGTCTAGTCCTTGTGTGTAAGTTTTTTCCCAATCTTTTCTAGATGCAGAATAATCCATATACTTAGAATTTAAATCTGATGCTAATGGGGCTAAAACTTCATCTGGTAAAAATTCTGCTAAGTTTGCATAATGCTCATCACCACCTTCAGGTGATGCAGCTGCCGGATCTAAATTAATATCAACTGAACCATCTTCGTTTGTTGATACTTCTATATCATCAGGTGATTCCTGAGCTTCTTTAACCTCTTCTACAATCTGTTCCTGAATTTCTTCTTCACCAGGTAACTCAAGTTCTTTTCGAGGCTCGTTTGGAAGCGCTTTGTCTATATCTGCCATTGTATTTTTTCTCCGTATGTTTTACTTCTTTAACAGTATTATAGGAAATATTCAAGCCCTGACTCTGGGGCCCTGATTCCGGAGGCACTGTTGTAGTTAGCCTTTTAGTCATTACCAAATCGTTTAAATAATTCTTGTCCTGGTCCTAAAGCAAATTCTTTATATGACATTCTATCATCATATCCACCTTTACCACTGAAGAAATAATCTCTCATCCATTTTTCAGACTTAGGCATTGTGCCTTCAGAATTGTTTTCTCTAGACTCCTTCATTGCTTGTCTTACAGCTTCTCCCAATGATAAAGGATTCTCTTTATCATCCATAAGTTCTATTACCCTTTTATTGAATTCAGCTTCAGGATCCAGGGAGCCTGAGTTATAATTTACTCTGCCACCATCTGCATATTTTTCTAAATAGTCTTTTTCTTCTTGAATCTTTTTACTAGCCATGATTCCAGCATCACCAAATAAAGGTCTAACAATTTCCATATATTCTTTTTCAGATAGCTCACCATTGTCGTAAGCTTTTTTAGAAAACTCACCAACTAAATTTACATATGTTTTTGGACTAAACATTTTAGCTGCTTGCTTAGTGTTTAGCATATCTAAAAACTGTGTATAATTTTTTGGTTTTTTAGGTGGAGCTTGGTCAGGCACTACAGGACTCCTGCGATACCGCCCTTAGCTTTTTTTACTTTTTCTTTTTCTTGTTCTTTCATTAATTTTTTTAATTTTTCAGATATATCGATAATCATTTTACCTTTATATTTTGGGTCTTGTCCTAGTGGATAAGTTGTTGTATCTTTTTTTAAACCTTCCGGTAAATCTTCTAAATTGTTTCCTTTGTATGTTGGACCTTCCATACCATCAGCGTATTGCATTCGGCCACCGTATGCAGCCATAGCTCTTTTATCTTCCATCATTTTTTTTCTAGATAAATAATCATTGATATATTCATCAACTGTTGTGCTAGGGTCTAATTCACCGTTTTGCATTTTGTCATTAAATTCTCTAATGACAGACATTAGTTCTAATTCAAATTCATCTTCTGGCTCTGAGGCTAGTTTAATTGATGGCGCACCTCTATCTAGAGATTTAATACCACCCATATCATCATATTCTTCAGGATCACCTAAATCTTCTACAGTCTCTTGAGCTTCGATAGCTCTCAACATATCTTTTAATCTTTGTTCGTCTTCCATTGCCATAATGCCTAATAATACACTTTTGGAGTTCTTTGTAAAGGCTCATCTTCATAATCTTCAGGATGTTCAATAAGTCCACCTTGTCTAAATCTCATAACAGCCTGAGTCATTGAGTCTACTAAATCATCGTGATCTCCGTAAGGAAATGCTGCACACTCTTCAATAACTTCTTGAGCAAACTCCATTTCAGTTGGAGCATATATACGACCTGATTCAAATAATGGGGATACAGAATTAACACGTGTGTGTTTATCATTACCTCTACTAGGTGTAAAATTGATTACTGGAATTCCTGCTTTTCTTAATTCATAAGTAAGTGGAAGCCCTGATGCTTTTGATTCTATAATCACTGTTTCCGGATTCCAGTAGCCGTATTGATCTAATGCAATACGTCTTAGTTCTGGAAACTCGTATCTGCCCTTCAATGCATCAAGCAACAGGAGACAGGGGCCACTATCTTCATTGGGATGAAATACTCCCCAAGTAGTAATAGCAGAATAATCGGCTGTCTGTTTTTTCATAAAAGCAGTATCGTAAGATTGAATAACATGTTGTAGTGGAGGAAGTTCTTTCTCCCAAGGCTGCCACCATTCACGTTTGATTAATGCACCTTCTTCACCAGTTGGATTCTGCATATATTGTGCATTCCATTTTGCAAGTGGAATAGAAGCACGAACTGCTTCTAAATCTTTTATGTTCCAATATTCAGGCCACAATGGATCACCTGATGGCATGATAGCAGGAAATTGAATTACTTCCCATTGATCTGCTTTAGGTTCTTTTTGTGCTTTGATTAATCTACCTGCAAGATCTTTTTCATTCCATCTCGTCATTACAATAATAATTGTTCCACCAGGTTGGAGACGTTGACGTGGACCTGATGTATACCATTCATAAGTTCTATCTAAAGCTTGTGCATTCATTGCATCTTGTTCAGTATGTGGGTCATCAATAATTAATAGGTCAGCACCCCTTCCAGTAATTGCAGATCCAACACCGGCAGCATAATATTCACCACCTTGTTGTGTTTCCCATTTACCTGCAGCTTGAGAATCTTCTTTTAGTCTTGTGTCAAAAACTTCTTTGTACTCTGGAGTATCCATTAGAGCTTTTGCCTTACGACCAAATCTTACAGATAATTCAGTTGTGTTAGTTGATTGAATAATTTTTAATTTAGGATTTCTACCTACCATCCAGGCGGGTAACAAGTAAGATGCAAACTCAGATTTAGTATGCCTAGGTGCCATATTAATTATAACACGTTTAACTTTACCATTTGCTATATCATTAAATTTTTGAGCAACATCTTTATGATGTCTACCTTCTACAAAATCAGGCCAGACATGTTTAACAAAAGCCATGAAGTCATCTTTAATGTCAGCTTGTTTTTTCTTATCTTTCCACTTAGCCATATAAAGAGCTAATTGTCTTTTTACATCAGGTGGTAACTTATCAAATTTTTTTAATTTCTCTATATCCATAAGTGCATTCGAAAAAAAATTTTGCAAAATTTTTTCAGATGTGTTTTTAAATAACCATAAGTATTTATGGGTTACTTATTTATAAAAGCTTATATATTATACAGTATATAGAGACTCCTTAAATTTACAAGCAGATTAAAGTCACAGGAAAGTTCAAATTTATAAACCGGTCTGGTACCTCTATCCAAAAAGATCGAGCGAGCGAAGCGAGCGAGTCGGTTCCGGCGCCGCAGGCGCCTGCGACATTTTGTCGCACCTTGTATGCAGTTCCGCTGCGTCATTTTGTCGCATGCGACATTTTGTCGCATGTGACTTTCTTTCTTATTAACTACTAGGAGGAGTAGTTCTGTTATGCACAATCATTGCAATATCTTTTATCACTTGACGACCTACTATCGCCTTTGATGTATTCTCCACAACATCTGCAGTGTGTGAACTCATCACTTGGTTTTGAATTATCTTTTTTCATATTTCTCCTTTTTGTTAATAAACGCATTGTAGCACAATGGCGATTAACTCGCCATTGTCATTATTGTCGCACTTGTATGTTCTTTAATATATTTTTTTAAATACTTCATACATTCATTTTTATTTAATAAATATCCATCTAGTGTTGGCTTCATTAATGGGCATTTGTCATCATGTCCAAAGCCTGTTACAGCGTGGACAATTTCATGGTACACGATATTTCTTAATGCGTCTTGACTCATATCAACTGCTCTTTTTGTAATCCAAATTTGTTTTCTGCTTAATTTGGCCACACCTAAAACATTGTGATTTCTAGCCTCTCCGATTCTAACTTCAATTCTAGGAAAAGATAAAAATTCTTTTTTTACTTCATAAATTAAATTAATCACTTGTCTTCTTAATTTATAAACTTCGTCATTCATTTTAAAGTTTTTAATTTGTGCTACTTTCATATTTCTCCTTTTTGTTAATATAGAAGTATAATAACACATGGCGCCGTTAGGCGCCATTGTCAATATTGTCGCACCTACTCAAAATGTTTTGAGTAGGTTTTTTCGTTTTTTAATCCATGCCACTTCTCCTGATCTATAGCCCACTCCTTTGCAGTGAATTTAGATTTTGGATTGTTTGGATATTTACTGTGGAAATCTGCTCTCTTCTGGAAATATTCTCTAATCTCCTCTCCACTCATGTGTCTTAATTTAATTAAAGTATTTAAAACTGATTTTGGCATTGGCATATTATATCTTCCACTCCTTACTTAAATCATCAACTTCCTCAACTTCTGGGAATGGCACATCTGTTTCTACTAGAACTCCAACACATTTATTTTTTTTATTTGGAAATCCTGATAATTGATCCCACATTTTATGGTTATCACAATTTAATTTAATACACGCCTCTTCTATATCTTGCCAAGTAAAAAGCATATTTTTAGTTAGAGTTAATTTTCCTGGTGTTTCATCTAATGGTTTAACTGATATATTCATATTTCTCCTTTTTGTTAATAATCGTATTATAGCACAATGGCGGAGTTACCGCCATTGCACATAGTGTCGCAGTTTATTTCCAAAGATCGCCAGATATATCATCTGCCTCTCTTAATTTTTGTTTAGCTAAATCATTGTCCCATTGTGCAGTGATACGAGCCTTGCTATCGTCCATATCTTTTTTTACTAATCGCAAAATCTCATCTAATGTATCTGCAATTCTAATTAATGGGTTGATTGATCTGTCTTTTATTTCGTCGTTCATATTTCTCCTTTTGGTTAATAGGTGCATGATACCAGATTCCAGAACCATGCACCATTGTCAATATTGTCGCACCTATTTAATTATGCTACTACTACCAATCCCATTATTAAGCCGAAAAATCCAACGCAACAATAAAATTCAAAACTTGTCATTATTTATTTCTCCATTCATCATGTTGCCTTAATCTGCTGTTTTGATAATCAATAGCCTCGTTAGTTCCTTTGATTCCTAAATAAGCCAATACACCACAAAGACCTATACCCAATGCGTAGCCTATTGTTAATAAAGTTATTATATTATTTTCCATTATTTATTTCTCCTTTTGTTAATAAATCTATTATAGCACAATGGCGCCGTTAGGCGCCATTGTCATTATTGTCGCAGTTAATCTTTTGTCGGACTTGGTAATGCAGTCAATTCTGTATTCCAACTTGATCCAATCTTTTTACATACAGCATTTAAAGAAATTGCCAGTGCTTCTGGCGTTCCACTTTCTAACACTGTGTCCAATGCCTTTTGTTTTAAGTCTTTAAGCATTTTTAATTTCTCGCCCTCTGGTCTTTTTTCTATTTCTTTAGAAGCAAGATTTGAAGCCCAATCCCTTAGTTGCTCTTCACAATCGGACAGAGTAATTTCATCACGATCATAATAACTACTACGGCCATAATCTTTATGGAACTTTCTTTTTAGATCATCTTCACTTTCTGCTTTTTTCTGAAAAAAAGTTTTGGCGCTTGCCTGCGCTTCTTTTAACTTTTGTTCGGCCTCTCTAAATTTATAGATGATTTTATCAGCACCCATTTTTTTAGAAAGTTTGGCAACTGCTTTATTAGTTGCTTCGGTTTTATATTGTTTAACCAATAACTCTTGGTCATCAATTAATGGATCAAATTGTCTTCGCACTTTACTTTCAAAATGCTCAAGTTGATATTTAGTCATTTTAGTCATTTATTATACTCCTTTGTTTATTGAGTGCTAATTATACCAAATTAAAAAAATTTAGACCATTGGCAACATTGTCGCATGGAGCCTGCGACATTTTGTCGCGCGTCAATCTGTCATGTTGACAGACTTTTTTAGAATAATTCTAAGGTACAGGCATCAGGGTACATGCGTCAATCTGTCCGAAAATAGTTATTGAAGATAGGATTGTCCTGTGCTATAATTAGATATATTAACAAAAAGGAGAAATATATGATTATGACTTATAGCCTGTCTCATTTTACTGAAAAAGAAAATGGGTACACTCCATCTTCATTCGCTCTGGCTCGAACAATAGAAGCCGTAGCTGATTTGATTGATGAATACAAAGATCATAACGAGTTAGATGAATTGGGTGCAACTGAAAAATTATATCTCAATGCACTTATCAAGCACAATAATAAACTTGTGCAAGATTGGTCGAAGTATGGCGACGCTTCGGCTAGTTGGCGAGAAGAGATTAAGTAGCCACTTAATAGGATCAGTAGCAAGCCTCACTAAAGAGCGTGCTACTACTGATCCCTGGTCACTTTTGCCGGTGGTGGTGGAAGTGTGAAAGTGACCTGGGATCAGGAAGCCGGATTCCAGTAAGGTTAAATACGGATATACGCCTGTCATGGTTCAGTATCCGGTTAGTATGATCGCGTCACGCACTAAAAGGTGATACAGCAATCCTGTGACTTGGAAACAAGCGCTAAAATACTGAGAGGTTTGGGGCCGCAGGCCCCAAGCATCAAGCGACAAGCTGCGACATTTTGTCGCGCGACAAAATTAATAATTGACAAAAGCAACAAGCAACAAGCATCAAGCTGCGACAATTTTGACAAGTGAATTAAAATTTAAATTAGTTTATAATAATAAAAATTAACAAAAGGAGAAAAAAGTATGAATACAAAAGAAGCTTGGGCCCTGGTCGGTGGACTATCAAAGCCCTCAAAGATGCCAGGATGGGCCTATGGTTTACCAGCTGCGGAATGCAAAACCGGTAAAAAATTAGTTAACGTTGAAAACTCAGTATGCTCAGGCTGCTATGCCAATAAAGGCTGCTATGTTTTCGCAGTTGTGCAAGCGGCGCAGTATAGAAGGCTAGCAGCTACAAAAAATCCTTATTGGGTCGATGCAATGACAACTTTAATTAATTCTAAAAAAGCAGGTGAATTTAGATGGCATGACTCAGGAGATGTTCAAGACCCTGAACACCTTCTAAAAATTTTTGAAGTATGTAAAAATACACCTGACAAAAAACACTGGATGCCAACGCGTGAAGCCTGGACCAAAAAATATTTAAATCAAAAGCCTGACAATCTAGTTATAAGATTTTCAGCAACGATGATTGACCAGGAGGCCCCGGAATCCTGGCCCAATACTTCAACAGTCTCGACAACTAGTCGAACGTGTCCAGCTCCTGATCAAGACAACGCCTGCGGTGATTGCCGAGCTTGCTGGGATCCTGCAATTAAAAATATTACTTACGGTAAACACTAATGAAAAAAAGAAAAATAAAAAGAGGTGATTTGCTGCCGTGGTTCCTGGAGGATCACGACAGCCTGCCGGCCTGGTATATTAAAGATTGCCAGGAATTTTTTGAATGGTTAAAACAATCTAACAAGGACCGGAGGAAACTCAATTGACATTTGTATTTAGACATCCGAAATATTACAAAGACCTTGCGACAAATTGTCGCAGGGACAATAAGCCACAGAGAAAGGAAGAAGATGAAGAAGCCACAAGCGACAAGCAACAAGCACCAAGCGACAAGCGACAAGCGCCTGAGCAAAAAGGCGATTAAGATCCATGAAGCCTGGGCCTACCAGAATGGGTATAGGACTCAAGCGACAAGCAACAAGCTTCCTGGATCCAGGTACAAGAGTTCAGATTATTCAAGACGTGCGACATAATGTCGCGCGTCGATATGTCGCAGCAAGCCACAAGCGACAAGCTCCCGGAATCCGGAATCAGGTATCAAGCGTCAAGCGCCAAGCAGTGATAAAAATTTTTGAATGTCTTTGAACCCTGAAGCTTTGGGTTCTTGTTTCAGGCCTCCGGCTACAAGGTCTTTTATATCTTTACCCTCATAAAGTTTTGGAACGTTAAGAGAGGCATCCAAAACTAGGATAAATGTGTTAAGTGGGTGGCGTACATGGAAGCCAATTTGATGTGGAGAAAACTTTATCTTGTTTGTTTTTGTATATTTCAGCTCAACAGTGAAAAAGTGGCAGTTATTATTATAACCCAATAGATCGGGAGTGCCAGGAACAGCAAGGTTTTCAATCCTAATCCAGGATATTTCTGTAATATATTTTTTAACTTGTCCATAAAATTTGGTCTCAGGTTTCATTAGTTTTTCAGACTAACAGGCTAATCAATTTTCTTCAAAACCTTACCCATATTCCATGTTTCTGCTTTGATTGTAAAGACGAGTCGGTGTGTCTCTTTATTGGCTATTAGTTTATTTTCTAATAATTGTAAAGAGGCAATATCATAATATTTACCGTCAGGTAAAATTATTTGTACCCTAGCATTTTGAGCAGTGGGGGACTTCAACATCTTATCTAAGACTTGTCTTAATTGAGTTCCATTTATCATAATTCTATCTTTTAAATATTGGCGCTCCAGTATCAATCCAATGGTTATCTCCCAGGATGTCGTAAGCCGAACGCCAATACCAAACAAACAAAAGGAGTAAGGGTTGAACCAGAATACATTTGTTAATGTTTTCTACCCTAACTTCTATTGCAAATATATAATTGTTATGTTAAAAGTCAATAGAGGAGGAATGCGACATAATGGCAATTAAAAAAGAAAAATGGGATGGTAGATCAAGACCTACTAACGATTTATACAAAAAAGAGTTTGATAGAATCTTCGGTAAAAAAGAAAAAACTACATCAGATTTATTGATGGAAGGTTATGAAGAGGAAAAGAAAATGTATGAAGATGATGAATATTTAGAATCATTAAAGGATAAATTATAATGGGAGTTCCAAAAAAATTAACAGAGCAGCAAATGAAATTTGCAAATCTTTTAATATCTCAACAAGGTAGAATGAACGCTACTCAATGTGCAATAGAAGCAGGTTATGCAAAAGACTCAGCAAGACAGGCTGCTAGCATATTACAGAATCCAAAAAGATATCCACTTGTAGTCCAATATATTGGTGAGCTCAGAGAAGAATGGCAAAAGCAATATGAAGTTACATTTGGTAATCACATAGCAGAACTAGGTAAACTCAGAGATGAGGCTAGAGATAAGAAAGCCTGGTCAGCTGCAGTTAACGCAGAAGTTGCACGTGGTAAAGCAGCGGGTTTATATATTGAACAGAAAATAATTCGTACTGGTAAGTTAGAAGACCTATCAACAGAAGAGTTAGAATCAAGAATGAAACAAATAATAGATGAATATTCTCCAATTCTAGAAGGTGTTGAGTTCGAGGAACTGAAAGAGAAAGTAAAAACAGAACCAAAACAAGTAGAAGAATCAACTGATTAATTATTTTCTTTGTCCTCTAAATCATTTTTAAGCATATCTACTAACCAATCATTATCTCTAAATACACCCATCATTACATTTGTTAATTGATTAACAACTGCTTCTTCAAATTCAGTTTTTTCTAATGGTGCTTTTTCTTGATTCAATCCAGCCACTTGTACTGCTGCATGCATAATTTCATGTATGATTGTATTAGCACGTTCTTGACCGCATAGATCATGTTGTATGCTGATTGTATTTTGTCTGTAGTCATACTCACCAAAACAATCTGTCATTTGCCATTTTTTAAAATCAGGTCTTATGTATTTAATTTTTATATCTTTATAACCAACTCTAACATTGTCAGGTAAGCCAGTTGTTTCAACTGTGATTGGTTTAATATCTTTTTTAAAGTGTTTATTTTTCTTTTTCATGGTCTTTCTATAGCATAGATTTTTACTGTTTTGTTTTTTTCTTAAAAAAAACAAACGATAAACGTTGAGTAGGGTGTTTCTCTAGAACATTTTAGAACACAAATAACCATTGATAATACTATCTTTTTTATAAGCCATATGTAAAAAAGTGTTGATAGACGTATGTTCTAGCGTATTTACCTTGTTTAGAACATTTTACCTCAATTTTATTCAATGATTTCAATGATATAAACAATGCTTACCTAAATGTTCCAATGTTCCAGTATTTTTTTTTTTTGAAAAAATAAAAAAGTAAAACAGTAAAATTATCTATTATGGAACAAAGTGCACCCTGAAGCCGGATGCCTGATTCCTGGCGCTTGAAGCCTGGTTCCTGAAGCTTGATGCCTTTATTTAGCCCCATTTTCGCCTTTTTCCATTAGATTATAGTATTGATCCACCCTTTTTAGCCAATCGTATTTAGCAGTTCTAAACTCTTGTCCATCCCAACTAAACTCCTGGTATCTAAGATCCTTAGTTACAATGAAATTAATGCCACGTGGTATGTGTTCACCAAACATATCTTCAAAAGCAAGAGCATATGCTGCAAGTTGTATTCTATAAGAATCATGGAGCCATTCTTTTTGTTTAGGTTTATTAGCATTTTTATGATCACACACTGTAATCTTGCCATCATGTATGCCTATAAGGTCTGTTTGACCGGCAAATAGGCCCTGATATGCTAAATATGGTTCTACACCCCACACTTCACTCAAACGGCTGTCTATGGCGCTCTCAATGAGAATATCGGCCATTTTATGAGCATGCTGTCCCATATCAGTTAAATCCAGGTGCTTTGTATCCGTTATATAGTTTTCAACGATTCTATGTAAAATAGAACCTCGGGCCGCAGCTTGATCTCTTATCTTATCAGCATTTTCAGCTCCAACTCTTTTCTTCCAGGCCTCTAATTTTGCTTTCTTTTCAGGAGGCTCTGTTGCCTGTAATATAGTAGTCACCGATGGTAGTGCTTCACCATTAATACTATAAACTCTTTTACCATCAACCATAGCACGTGTTGACGTTGGATAGTTGAATTGTTTTGTCTTAATCATTTATACTTTTCTCCTTTTGTTTTGAGATAACTTTATAACCTCTTTCTAATAGTTTTTTTTGCTTTTCTATAAACGCTTCACATTCTTCAACAAATGCAAAATCTCTATCAATTTGTTTTTCAGTATAATCAAAATCATCTTCCCAGTTTTTTTTTATTTTTTTAAAAGACCAATAAAATCTTATCATTCTTTTTGAAACCCCTGATCTATATCTAATATATTTTATAGGGTTTTTTATAAATGACATAATTTCAGGAATAATTCTTAACCAAAAAGGATCATATTTAATCTCAATGAAATTTTGTAATTCATATTTCGATCTATTATAATCTTCTACACTTTCTTGATATGCTTCTTGTTGGTCCTTGATCCAATACTCACCTCTCTTCGCTCTAACTAGTGCTTTTGTTTTATCAGCAATTATTTCTTCTACCAATTTTTCATGTTTTTTTATAGTTTTCTCTAACTTAGTCATTTTTTTCTTCATCTTTTATTTCTCCTTTCAAATATTTTATTCCACGTTGTAGTAATTCAACACTATCTCTTAACTTCCCTAAACCTAAATTACAACCATAACATAACCATCCTCTAAATTTTCCAGTGATATGACAATGATCTAATTGAAGTTTATTAGATTCTTCACCACATAATTGACAATGACTTGGTGGTGGTCCATTTTCTTTTTTTAAATAATAAATATCTAAATTTTTTTTATTCAAACAAGTTTTACACGTATTTTCTAATTTTCTCCTACCATATTGATCGGGAGTGTGAGAAACATGAAAATCTTTTTCATTTTTTAATTCATTACAACCCTTGCAAAATTGAAACATATTTTCAACACCTAAAATAATATATATTCTCTCTCCAACAATTCTTTTAAAAACAGATTTTTTTTCTTTTTCAGGAATTTTATCTGCATGAAAAGGAATGTTAGCTACAAAAGGTCTAGGCATTTTCTATTACCTCAAACTTCCCATCTCTCCAAACAATAGCACGATTAGTATTTTTAATAATGTCATACTGCCATGCCATTGCTTCAATAGTTTTACCTCGTTTTAATTCTTTACCATACTTAAAATCTTTAGATAAAGTTTTTAATTTATCCGAAGCTTCTTTAGGTATATTTACAAAATCATATTTTATTTTTCTAAGATCATAATCTGAATATTTTTTAGTAGAATAAAAATATTCTTTACCAGATTTAGCTTTTACTATTGCCATTATTTTTTCTCCAATAAACATTTATTTTGACCCATCTCAATTGTTTTAAAATCATAGTACAATAATAAATTAGCAATCACACTCATTGCATATTTATTATGATCATCAAAAACAAATCTTGTATTAGGAGCACTTCTATTTGCAAACCAAACTGCTTCAGTGATTACATCTCGAGTCATGTGAGGTCCATCAAAATGAACGAACGCAAACGTAGAATCTTTATGTTCTGTATCATTCATAAATTTTGTATCGGTCATGTTGCATAGAGTAAATTTACCTTCATTACGATAAGGTAAAAAATCTTTTAACATGGTGTCTCGCATCTCATCTGTATAATCACAGGTGTAAGAACCTGTGTCATCATAATGTTGATACTCTAAATTTCCGTAAGGATCGACACCCACGTGTATATAGTTATTGCGAACATTATCCATAATAATTTTAGATCCCAATCCTTCTCGAACACCAATCTCACAAGTTTTATAACCTTGGCAATCAAAACCTTTAGTCCATTTTTCAAGTAAGTCATAGTCTGTACTATCTCCTCTGATCATCAGTTTTCTCCTTTTCTCTTAGTTTAGATTGTAAATATATTTTTTGTTTAGTTAACATATCAACTTCATCATTTAATTTTTTAATGACTCCATTTAATTCTTTAACTAATTTAGACTCCAACATAAGTCTTTCTGTTTTTATACTATTCATTCTTTGTCTATCTATCATTATTTCTCCTTGACTATGACACATCGGACATTGTTCGATTATGTCTTCCGGGTTGTCTACTGATTTCTTCACTTTTATATAACCATTGCCAAGGCATCTTTGGCAAATTGTCTTTGTTTGCATATTGCTTCTCCATTCTTTCAATTGTTTCATATACTCTTCTCTTAACTATTTTAGGTTCTAGTTCAGAGTATTCACATATCAAATCAAAATCTTCATGATTAAACCACATTTCTTCTACTGAATATGATTTTCTCATATCAAATTTTATTTGAAGTTCTTTTTTCTTTAATAGATCTTCAATTCCAACAGTCAAAACATTTCTCCATAACACTGTCATAGGATCTTTTTTTGGATTTAAATCTATTGTTTTTGAATATAAACTACTTAGAGAGCTTGCCATTCATCTTCCTTACTTTCTCGTTAATTATAATATCTAAAGCTTTGGCCCTTGAAACCGAAACCTCAGGTACAATTACCTTTCTTATCTTATCGAGCTTATCACAACTAGTGTGTGAAAGAGCGACAGATTTATATTTACTTACGTCCGTCATTAATATATCCTTTCATAAATTTATATTACAATATTTAATATAGGATAATTATAAACTATTACAAGATTAAGTCAATGAAATTTTTTTTAACAATATACATTTGTTCAGTAGTTACGCAAAACTGTGCTGAAGTACCAGTTGAAAATCACAACTACAATAGATTTTATGAAACACACGCAGAGTGTGTACAGAAAGGACTGGGTGAGTCTTATTCTATATTGTTTGATGGTAAAATATTTAAAATAGATACCGTAAATGCTATGGAATTATATCCTAAATTTATGTGTGAAAAAACAGACAATAAAGAGAAGCCTGAGGCCTGAACCCTTTAGCCTTTACCTTGGCCTTTATAACGTCTTGTACGCTTCTGTCTCTTTTCGTTTTTATTTAATGATTTCTTATGTTGACGGCTGCCTCTTTTCTTAGGCTTGTCTCTTACAATATGATCTTTAAATTTTTTAGCCATTACTTAATATAATTTTCTTTGATCCATTTCTTATCAGACTCATCTAATTTTAAATATCTAATGCGTCCATTGATATGTTGTTTAGTATCGTGTCCACAGTTAGTACATCTATAGAAATCTGAAACGATTGCAACTAAAATTGAATCTTCTTCACACTCTTCACAGATACCATGTACGGTATCTATTTTATTAAACATTTTGAATTTACTGGTCATACTAGATCTACTGCCTTTCCTATAATTGGTTTATATTTTACTTTCTTATCTTCTCTATACGCATGTAAGAATTGTCTTCTTGGCTGATAAGGTATGTAACTTGCATGTATCCATCCAGAGTTAGGTTCTCCTGGCGTATAAAATTCTAAAATCAATTGATCTGTCTCAAGGTTCCTATGTATCCAATCTGCGAGTTCTGCATTATCAGTTCCAATACATTCAAAATCAGCGGCTTCTGCTTTAGCATGCTGTGAATTCTCACTACTTCCAATTGCTTTACAAAGTTCCGGAGCCCTGAAGCCTGATGTCACCTTCACTCTACCAAACTGGTCCCGCACCGGCTGCAGTACATTTTCACAAAGTTGTTTTAACTTATCAATCTGGTCACCATTAGGATTGTTATCAATGTTTAACCGGATCGCTGTATCCGATTTAATTAGCTCTTGAAGAGTGAAATTTCGTGATAAATTCATTATTTAGATTTAACAATTTCACCTATACTTATACTACCATCTATATTTTTTTCAAGGGTCGCCTCAACCTCACCACACATCAATTGTTTATTATCCATATTCATGTTTCTAGAAGCTTCTCTCTTCATTTTAAGGCATGTTCCCATAGATTCTTGAATTCTATGTTCAGTTAATTCACCGTTTATAAATAAACAAAGAGCTATTACTAATTTTATCATTAATGTGCTCCATTACCGTTACTAAATTTTATATCTCTAGTTGAGTCTTTTAATTTTTCTATATCTTTTTTTAATTTTTCAATTTCTTTTTCATGATTAGATAACATCACACCTGTATGTACATTTGCTTCTAACATTTTCTGCATCTTTTCAATTTGAGTTGCTTGCCATTCCAGGATCATAAACTGTTCTTGGTCAATTGGTTTTTGAACTGATGCTTCTAATAAATCTTTTTCAAATAATTGATTCTTAGTCTCTAAACGATTTAATCTTTCAATCACACCAAATGCAAACCATGCACCTACCACAATAGAACTAACCAACATTAAAAGGTTACGTAATGGTAAACCAATATTTGTATTATCACTTATCTTCATCTAACGGGTCCACCAAAAAATGCTAACAAGACAAATGCTATTATTAATAAACCTGTATAATAGTAATTCATCCTGGCAGCCTCTACTATTGACATGATAAACACTCATCTGAATCAGAATCTAAATCTGCTAACGCTTCTTCTTTACACTCTTGGCTACAAAATAAATCTAATTCATCATTTGCATCAAAAGCTTCTTTACATTTTTTACATTGTTTTCTCATTTTTTCTCCTCGATATCATAAAACATTTTATCAGAATCTTCTGTTACCCAGTCTCCGCCTTCTACATCCCAATAAGTATTTTGTACTTTGTAGTCAGGCCAATCGTTATCTGTTGTGTAACTATTAACATGCCAAATGATTCTGTTGTTTGGCTGCGCAGCATAGTTGCCGTTTTCAAGTGCTATAATATGTGCACACTTGTGTTCTTGCGGAATTTCTGAATGTTCCGTGTTTAATATATTAGTCTCTGGATGAGCCCAGTCAACCGTAAATAAGTATTGACCTTTGTAAAATTTTTTATCTTTACCTAGATATTTTCCGTCTATACCAGCCAACCAATCAAAGCAATGCACACTAGGATAGTAACTAAAACAATTCCACAGTTGAAGTTCGTTCGTCTGCATATCCGGCACATCGGCTCTGTCATACGATTTTTGGAAAAACGCTGAGATAGGCAAACGCCAAAAGCACGCACCATTGGGTAGCATGATGTTAAATAAGAGTGCGCGACCTGAAATAGAGACCAGACCAAAGATAACGCAGTCACTACTTTCTCCTTGATGTTCTTTAAGATCATATAGATATTCCTTCCTTATTTTACAGTAAATCGGCGGTATATTAGCATTTAAATAAGACATAGTACATTACTTTATTTCACCCCAGTTAGGCCCAGATTCGTAATCTACTTTATTAGGTACCTTTAAGTCAACTGCATTTTCCATAATATCTTTTATTTTTTTTGCTTGACTTTCCGATTCTATAGAAAAATCTAATTCATCATGTATTTGTATATGACCTATTAAACCTTCTTTATATAAATCAACCATTGCTTTCTTAGTCATATCTGCTGCACTACCTTGAATTAATTTATTTAATGCTTTGTATGTAAATGCTCTTCTATGTCCATTTTTATACCAATAGTTTTTCTTAGGTTTACCATCAACATCTTTTTCTTGGTCACCATTTTCATCTAATAAATATGGTCCCATTTCTTTTAACTCTTTCATTCTGTCATGGTCTGCTGCAGGTACAAATGTACCCCAATCACTTCCTCTAAGTATTGGTTCGTACTTAGGAAATCTACAACGTCTACCTAGTAATGTTTTTATTCTACCTTTTTGTTGTGCAACGTCCATAACTCCACTCATTAATTCTTTTACAAATGGAACTCTTCCATGATAAGTATTAAATAATTCATCTGCTTTTTCTTTTGATACAGATAATTCATTCTGAAGTTTAGCTTTACCCATTCCATAAAATAAACCTAAATTAATTGTTTTAGCTTCTTTTCTTTCAATCTCAGCCATGTCTGCAACAATTTGATGAAAGTCAGTTGATGGATCATTTTCATATGAGTCTGCAATAACTTGAGCTGAATCATATTCAAATCTTAATGCATAGTGTGCAACTAATCTTGGTTCTTGTTGTGAGTAGTCAAATGTTCCCCACTTACAACCTTCTTCTGGAATAAACAATGATCTTATCACTGGACCAGTATCTGGATCTCTCGCTGGAATCTGTTGTAGATTAGGATTAGAATAACTAAATCGTCCTGTAACAGTTCCACCATCATCAGATCTAATTTGATTTATGTCTGCATGAATTCTACCTTTATGCTCATGTTTTAATATTGTATCTATAAAAGTTGTTCTAACCTTGTTTATTTTTCTAGCTTCTGCTATCATATTAACGACAGGATGTTTATGAGTAGAAATAAAATTTTTAGTAAATGAAGGAGAGTTTGTCTTTTCAGTACGGCTATAAGGTAGCTTCAGTTTGTCAAAAACTTCTGCAATCGATCTTGCAGCCCATATCTGAGTGTCTACTCCTGATTCTATTTTTATTTGTTGTAGTAAGTTTTCTTCTTTTACTGCCAGTGCTGTTTTCAATTGATTGGCTTTCTCGATATCTACCCGAACACCTAGGTGGCGCATATCAACTAAACAAGGAAAAAGATCAGTCTCAAGATTAAATACATTTTGTAAATCTTCTTCTATAATTATTTTTTTAAACAAATGCCAAAGCTCTAAAGTTAGAGCTGCATCTTCTTCTGCGTATGCTCCTACTTCACTTGCAGGCATTTTCCACATTTCTGCTTTAGGATCTAAACCTCTTTCTTTAGCTGCTTTAGTAAGTAGTGTTTCATTCTTACCTTTACTTAAATATACCCAAGATAGAGAGTTTAATGTAAATGAAAATCTATTCTCATCAATTAATGATGCTGCAACCATGGTATCAATAATTAAACCATTTATTTTAATACCTAAATTTCTAATCCAACATACGTCATACATTGCATTATGAAATATTTTTGTAGCAGGTGATTCACATACATCTTTAAACCATCTTAATACTTGATCTCTAGGCATATTAGGACCTTCACCATGTGCTATAGGAAAATAATTTTTATACCCATCTACAGCAACGGCTATACCTACAACTTCACCATTACCACTTATGGCTCCTGAACCCAGTTTCTTTAAATCTGGATCTCTTGTTTCCAGGTCAATTGCAATTTCATCTGCTTTTCTTAGATCAGGAAATTCTGTAGGTGCTACCCACTCTGTAGTTGGCATTAACATTATTTTTTCCTCTTCATGTCTTTCATCTTTTTAATTTCTAATTCACAGTAATGAATTATCTTTTCTATATCTTGTATTCCATTTTTATTCAAGTATCTACAAACGTACTTCACAACGTTTCCCTGAAAAAACGAGAGATTATTTTTAGAAATAAATTCATAAGGTTGAATGGGAAAATCTTTATAGTGAGATCCTCCAATTTGTTTATCTTGTGGAAATGCATTTTCCAAGTCATCTTTATGTGTCATATTTTTCCTTTCAGTTTAATGTGACAGTTGTTGGTTTAACGACCATGAATAAATAGGGAGTTAGAGAAATCGAACCAACGTCGCTCGTTAAAGCATGATGCTGCCACCCACCATTAAAGGGCTTCTCTCTCCCAATCGGTTTATATACATTAGTATATAAATTCTTAAATATGTTTATATTCATTTCTTTTTATTCTTGCTTTTAATTTATATAAATTATTTCTTGCACGTGTTCCTCCAACGTACCAAACTCTATGTTCTTCATCATGTTTTGCCTGACTCTTCTTAATTGCTTTTTTAATTTTATCTCCAATATCTAAACAAAGAATCACACTGTCTTCTTCTCCACCTTTAGCTGCATGAATAGTAGATACTTTAATACGTGCTCTATCATCTAAATCTTCTCCATTATCTAACATATTTTTTATATACTCTTTCTCTGATAAGTTTGCTTCTTTGAAAGCATCAAACCAATCTACTGTATTGTCCCATTTATCTTGTTTAACACCAGTATATTCTTCTACATCTTTTACTTCTTTTTGATCTAATTCAATTCCTCTACACCATGAGTTATAATTAACTGATGCATTATATAATCTAACTATAAAACTTTTACCTTTATTAGTGTAATAATATAAATTTCTTTTTCTTAGTTCTTTTGTCATTTTTATTAATCTTGAAATAGTTCTAGTTAATACCAACCAATTACCCTCTGTTAGATCTATTTGATCTAGGTTATTTATTTTTAGACATTCACCCTCATAGTCCCTTGGATAATATTGTTTTAGTTTTCTTAAACCAATTATATTAGTTAGAGGTATAACTGATTGTTCCTGAACTGCTCTTGATATTCTTTTTGAATACTTCAATACTTTTTCTTTATCTGCTTTTTCAGATATGAATCTATCAACATCTGCTCCAGCCCAGGCAAAAATAGCCTGATCATCATCACCTGCTAGATAAATATCATCCGTGTATTGTTTTAATTTATCAAATAATTTCCATTGTAGTGGTGATAAATCTTGAGCTTCATCTATGAATATTGCTTTAAATCTAGGTAGATCTTCTTTTAATAATAATTGATTAATCATATCATTAAAGTCTAGTTTCTTTTTAACAGTCTTATAATTTTTTAAATTATCATCTATGTTTTTTAATATATGCCATTTGATTTCTTTAGAGTTATGTTCGTTTCTATCGTACTCTTCTCTGATAGTTACGTCTCTATTAATTGCTTTTCCTATCATTTGAAAATATGGACTATCACTATTTAAATAAAATATTTCTTCTTTATTATATTTGTCATAATACTTAACTCTTAAATTTAATTTCTTACCTATCTTTTCATAATCACTACCTTGCATTACTTTTTTAGTATTTAAATCTAATTGATCAAAAGCAAATGAATGAATAGTTCTAAAATAATATAAGTCTTTATCTTCTGCTGGCATTCTTTCTCTAGCTTCTTCTGCAGCTTTTTTAGTAAAAGCAAAGTATGCAATCTTATCTAATGGCACACCTGTTCTAACATATGCTTTAGCTCTACTAATAAGTTTATATGTTTTACCTGTACCTGGAGGACCATAGTATTTATAAATCATTATACGATATCATCCTCATTTTCTATTTCTATAATCTCTTCTACTTCCATTTCTTCTTCTTTAAATAAATACAATGGTATAACTGCACAACCATTTACACCTGGGTAAGGTTTATCTGTTTTCTTATCTTTACCAGGAAATCTTTTCTTTTTACCAAACTGTGGTTTAGGCATATGATCTTTTTCTTTCTGAAACATTTTTTCAATCATATAAGAAGTTCTAGAAGAATCTTTTTTCCATTCATTTTCTTTCAAAAAATTATAAAAATCATCATAAACAAAGTATGCATAAGTTTCATCTTTTAATACATTACCACTTAAAAAAGAATTATGTGTTGTAGCCTGAGGCCCGTTGATATGTTCCTTAATTAATTTCTTTAATATCTCCATTGGTCTGGTCCCTGGAGCCGGCTGCACTGTATCTTGTGTATCTAATAAAGCATTTATCATTGCATGAAAGTCCATTGCTTTAATAGGTGGAGGAAATATATCAGCCTGAGCCATGATTAAACCTCTCAATTCTTTTTGATCTTTTAATTTATTAACGTCTTTAGCATGTACAGATACTGACTCACCTTTTTTATTTTCTACCGTAAGATAGTATTCAGGATCTGGTTTAAAATCTACTTTTATTAGATTAGTCATCAATGGCCAATCTATTTTTCTATCTGATATAATTCCAAATTTTCTTTTTACACATTCTGATTTAACACAAACTGGTGAAAGTAATTCATCACTACAAGTATGACCTTTTTCTTGCTTCTCCCAGTTTTTTATTTTCATTTTAATATGATCATCAGTCCAGGTTTGATTGAACTCAAAATAATTTCTACCTGCTTGTAAAACTTTATTCTTCCAATCATCTGAATATTTCTTTTTAGAAAACACCATGTAGTTATATAAAAACCTATCACGACCATCTTTCATTTTATTTTTAGATAATATTTCTAGACATGGTGGACCATCTTTAAATTCTTCTGCTCCTCCATTTAATGCTTTTTGAATAAGATTATCAGACAATTCTTTTATTTGTTTTGAATCTACTTTATTTAATTCAACACATTGTAAAAACAAATCAAAGGGTATTTCTTTACCTGAAGGATCTATTGCAACTCTTTCTTTTTTACCAAAATATGGAAGGTTAATAAAATTACCATTTACTTTGTTTCCATTTGTATCGCTTCCTAGTTTAGTTTGTTTAGGAAATATCTCTGTATTAATGGGTAGTTTAAATAAAAATAATATGTCTTCTAAAAAATCTTTTATTACTTTTGCCCTTACTAATTCTTTTGTAAATAAATATAAATGAAGTCCACCGCTTTTTGATTTAATTGGTATTAGTGGTAATTCTTTTTCTTGAATAATATCTAAATAATATTTTACATCTAGATCTTTATATATTTTTGGATCTATATCTATTGCTCCAAATCTTGCTAGATCATTATCATTACAAGGTTGTATACCTATAGATTTTGTTCCGTCTAAATGTTGTTTGTAATCAAATTCTGTAATTGGTTTGCCTGACCAACCATAATCACCATTTTTAAATTTTATTTTTCCTGTATCTGGATCTTCGTAACCATTACTAATATTACAAAAACCGTAATTACGTTCTAAACCTGTAAAATTTTTTATAAACTCTTGCATGTCTGTATCCCTTTAATTTTTTTAAAGGATGGCAACAGTCTCCCGTCGCCATCCTATCTCCGAAGTATTCACTTAGTGAATTAGACAATATCCGATATCTTAGGTTTATTGCTTTTCTCATATTCAGGTTTAGCTGCACCTTTAGACACAGTTTTTTGAAACTCCTGTGCCATTAAATATAAGTCTGCATCTTCTTTTTTAGAGATATCCAATGCTCTCTTCATAGAAGGTTTATAGACATGCCAGTTTTTACTTCCCGCAGTTTTAGCTGCAGTTTTTAAATTATAAACTGCTGCATACGCCGCCGGATTGTAAACACCTTTGTCATCTTTAAATCTAAGATTTTTAATCAACTGATTTAATTCTCTCGCAGGTGTTAGATTAGATGATCTCATAGTAATTACTGCAGGTCTAGGTTCATCACCTAATACCACTACATAAAAATATGCAGTTTTTTCTAAGTAGTTACCATTATCTAATCTATATTTACCGTTTCTTTCTTCAACGGCATCTGATGGTACAGACATATGAGTTGCAACAGGCGGAGCTGCTACATCACCCATTTCCTGCCATTCAGGATATCTTGTTTGCACGTGTGCAACAAGTAAGTCTACACCTTCTTGACCATCTACTAATGTACCAAGACCTTTTGCATAAATCATACCAGGTTGTGAACCTTCTACGTATTTTGCATTACTCTTATTACACTCAGGTGATAGTTGGTGTAGGATTTTTAAAATCGGTGTTGACATATCATCCGATTTTATTTCTTCGCTACCTCTTCCAGAGTCTCCTCTTAGGTTGATTGTAGCCAGTGCACCCGCACTGTTTTTCTTAGTCACAGCATTTGTATCTGCCATAGTATATCTCCTTATTAGGTTATTATTTATTTTTTATTTTTTAAATACGTTTGATTTCCATCAAATGTATTGAATAGTTCTTCCGGAACTTCTTGACCTTTGTCTTTCCATTCCTTCATAACTACTTTGAGTGTCGATGGGTGAACTTTCTC
>WLWF01000747.1_pt1 | contig 30340 bp, 18 predicted proteins | sample 6718331 | NCBI WGS metagenome assembly WLWF01 (sample SAMN12718692, study PRJNA515312) | sponge metagenome | isolation source: marine sponge | host: Mycale hentscheli | place: New Zealand: South Island, Marlborough, Capsize Point | collected 2003-05-01 | reverse complement strand
AGCCAGCTCCATTAGCGGAATCCAACGGGCATGCTCACGCATCGAGCGTGAATGGTCACGCGGGCAATGGAGTTGCTCACGCAGCGCCAGTGGCGGTCTCATTAGAGAAGATTGATGAACTTTCAGAGTTTTTGATTGATTTTGTCATCGAGCAGACCGGGTATCCACGAGAGATTGTTGAACTCGATGCAGACCTTGAAGCTGATCTTGGCATCGATAGTATTCGGAAAGCGCAGTTGTTTGGCGAGATTGGCCAGAAGTATGACCTTCAGGCAGACGATGAGCTTTCACTCGATGACTTTCCAACATTGCGGCACCTTCTGGAATACATGCAGCCACGAATCGGTGGTGGTGACGTGCGTGCGAATGATGGAGAGCGCTCTGTCTCGAGCGTTGCTGAGGCTGTTGACATTTACAGGTCTTCAGCATTTTTAGCGGGTGAAGAAAAAGGACGCCGCGATAGGGAGAAAATTCAGCAGTGGGCTCGCCGCCTTTCATCATCCATGAGTTTTCAGGATGCCCCAGTATTTTCCAGAGAGATTGGTGAAGAACTTGATGGTGTGGCGTTCGGGGCTGGCGTGTCGGCGTCTGTTGTACGTGCAGCAATGGCTCGTCCATTCGATGCTATCGGGACCTTCGATATCATAGCGAGCGTTCAGCCCGAAGAAACTGGTGTTGCTCTCGGGTTTGGGCGGCATGTCGCACCGCATGCAGAAGCGTTCACAAACGACTCTGTCGTTGGGGGCTCACTAAGCATTCCCGGTCTGCCTGGCATGCTATGCGGCTGGAATCAGAACGGGATCATTGCCTGGATCGATTGTTTGGGCCAGTCTGTAAACGAAAATGATCATACCCTGACGCCCGCTGCAATCGCAGTCGACCATGTGATACGAACGGCCCATTCCAAAGCTGATGCAACTGAGCAACTCCGGCAGTTGTGTCCACTTGGTACTCCAGTATTCCTGTTGGGTATAGGCGAACAGCAGATTTGCAGAGTAGAAGTTGATGGCGACGTCACGGTGCTTGCGAATGAAATGAATGCCGTTAGGCCAGAGTCGCCACTGGACCGTATTTCCCTGCACGATGGGCAAAGAAATATTCATGATGCAGTACTTGCTCTTGTGGGTCGTGATGAAGAGGAACAAGCCAGGATGTCGGCAACGTCGCACTGGCTAGCTCTAGGGGTGTTCAATGGCAAGGCGTACGTGCATTCAGGTGGGCCAATAGCACAGTGGTGTCCCAAGTTGTCAGAGTCACTTCGTGGTCTGCAGGTTCACCAAAGTAAAAAACGTCCATCTACAAAGGGCCCAGTTCATGACCGGGAAACACCCAGCGTGACGAGGCGATATGTTGTAGACCACTGCGAGATGGCAGCAGCAGGAGGAGATCGTCGGCTTGCCGGTGAGCGGGTCCTTGTTTTTGGCAGTGGAAAAATCGCAGACGCTGTTGCCGCTGAAATACGTCAACGCGGAGCAGATGCTGTTGTTGCTTCGTGCGGGGGGTACTCTGAGGCCAAGCAATTCATTCAACAGCAGGAATCGATCGGGGCAGTGACGCATCTTGTTATAGCGAGCGCTGCTGGAAAATCGTCTGCCGGCACGTACAGCGATCTTCAGGTACTCCTTGAATCCGTATTTTTTACCTGCCAGCAATGGATAATCAAGCGTACGGAAGCAGGTGACATTCGTGATGCAACACTCACTGCCGTGACACGGCTCGGTGGGCAGTTTGGTATCGATTCTCACATTGATAATGTTGCGGGTGGTGGGCTGACTGGCCTGTTCAAAAATATTGCAAGAGAATTTCCAGATTTACAGGTTCGTGTGGTTGACCATGCGAGAGAGGCACGTCCATCAGAGATTGCTCATTCAACAGTTACAGAACTGTGTACGAAAAGTGACATTATTGAAGTCGGTTATCGAGCAGCAACGCGCCTGCAGATGGCTTCACAAGAAGCAATAGTGCCTGAGGGCACAACGCCGCTCGAGGCTGTTTCTCGCGGTTCTGTCTGGCTTGTGACGGGTGGTGCTCGCGGTGTGACCGCTGCCTGTGCCCGAGCCTTCGGGAAGCAGTACGGACTTCGTCTCGCACTTGTTGGTTCGACAGAACTTGTGGTTGTTGAACCAAGATGGCTCGACCTGGATGATGCTGGAATGAAGACGCTCAAAGGTCGTCTTATGGTGGAGGCAAAGCAGCGTGGAGAAGATCCTCGTCGTACTTGGACGGTAGTAGAAAAGACAATTGAAATACGGCGATCATTAGCGGCATTCGACGCAGAAGGAATTGAAGCACATTACTTTCCGTGTGATCTTTCCAACCAAGAGACGGTGCGACAAATGGTTGCTGATGTACAGCATCAGGTCGGTCCAGTGCGAGGGATCGTGCATGGTGCAGGTTTTGAATCTGCATGCAGATTTGAAAAAAAGACGCACGCAGGATTTTCTGCCACGGTGTTCCCCAAAGCACTCGGTCTTGAGTACCTGCTGGCTGCAACAGATGAAAAAATGCTTGGGGCAGTGATTGGCTTCGGGTCAACCAGCGGTCGCTTCGGTGGTCACGGGCAGGCTGACTATGCGATGGCAAATGATCTTCTGGCCAAAATAGTTGGCCGTGTTCGAGCAGATAGAAATATTCCAGCAACGGTATTCCATTGGCATGCCTGGGACGAAGTTGGAATGGCAAGTCGACCAGAGAGCCGGTTTGTACTGGAGCAATTTGGACTAAAATTCATGCCGCTTGCTGAGGGCGTACAACATTTCCTTGATGAGATTGCCTCTGGTCTTTTAGTGTCAGAGGTGATTGTGACTGAGCCAGCTTTTTGTGAAGCGGCTGGTGTCACGAAAGCTGATGCGAAGGAAAAGGGTACAGGTGGAATTGAGGCGATTGGCAGTCTTGTCAAAAACGTCAATACAGCTGGAGAAGGAGCCTCGGTACGCGTAGACTTTGATCCAACCCAAGACATGTTTCTTGTTGAGCACACTCAATATGGTCGCCCACTTTTGCCAGCAGTTATGGCCGCTGAACTCATTGCCCAGTCTGCACTGGCCGCTGGTGCTACACGAGCTGTGCGAGAGATTCGAGACGTTACAATCCAGCGACCATTTGGCTTTTCAACGGACACGAAGCGAGAAGCCACGATAACTGTTGGGCAAAACAATGGCAGTGGAGAAGTTCCTGTTGTTGGGTGGGCGGCTGTTCAGAATACAGCAGGCCGTGAGTTAGGTGATCCTCGGGAGCATTTCAGCGGAACAATTGCCGTCGATTCTCAAGGAGCGATAGAAAACGTTCTTGATGAGCAGCTCTTTCCATTCAATCCAATGGTGTATCAGGAAGACGCACCACTACGGCATGGGCAATCATTCCGAACGCTTTCGGGTCTGTTTCTCGATCGTAGTGGCGGGTGGGGTCGAGTGACCGCACCAGATCCAAATATCGTTGCAGCACCACGTGGTGCTGACGGTTGGACAGTACCAATTGCCCTTCTTGATGGCTGTATTGTTGGTTGCGCTGTCTACTCCTACATCTTGCTTGGTAAGCGGGTGGAGGTTCCACTGCGTTTCGAACGGCTACGGTTTGCTGATACTGCACGCGAGAATGAGAAGTGCACAGTCAGAATGTTCTATCGCTCGCATGACGAGAGAGAAAGCATTTATGACTTTACTCTGTATGGCAGTGACAGCCGCCCTATTCTTGCTCTTGATGGGCTTCACCTTGCATGTGTGCCGTCACGTCAGGAGTCATAATGATTGTTCGACTAAACTGTTTTTGTTGTTGTGCAATTTGTCAGCAGGGAGATGGTGATGTTCATTAGTGACACCCATCTTCCGCAATTGTTGCCAGCAAAGGCATACAGCGATGAAGGTTGGTACAAGCTGGAATGTGAAAAGGTTTTCCATGATGCATGGTGGGCCGTCGCGTTTTCTGTCGAACTTCAAGACGACGGTGATTTCTTGACAGTTGAACTGCCATGTGGGCCAGTTGTACTGTGGCGACGAGATGGAGTGATACGGGCATTTCTCAATGTGTGTGCCCATCGCCTGTCGCGTGTAACATCGAAAGCAAAAGGCTGTTGCAAGACACTCGTCTGTGAATATCACGGGTGGGAATACTCGGCATTAGGGAAGACACAACGTATTCCAGATGCACCGTCCTTTCGGCCTTTGGAGAAAGATGGCCTCGGGCTTCAGCAACTCTGTGTAGAAGTAGTGGGCGGTATTGTTTTCGTTTCGCAATCAGAAGATGCTGCAAGCATTCGGTCTCATCTCGGTCAGGAAGAAACCAACAGGTTGTGTCATCGTGATCGGTATCCGGGAAGAGTGATATATCAGGCAGATCTCGATATTCCTGTGAATTGGAAAGTTCTTATAGAAAATAATCTGGAAAGCTATCACGTTGGTTGTGTTCATCGCGCGACGCTTGGTGGGATTCCTGAGGGAGATCTTTGTACGCACAAAATGATTCCTGGTGGATCAATGTTTTTTGGTCCTGGTGCCAGTGATGTCGTGTCGGCTGCTGGGCGGCAGGTCGCAAAGAAGACTCATGGGGATGTGGAAAGTCTGTATATCCACGGCATTGCGTATCCAACATTTATGTGGACACCAGAAGCGTTGGGTACAAGTTTTCAGACGGTGATACCGACGGGGCCGAAGTCCTGTCGGATCATGTGGCGAATTCTCGCTCTTCAGGGTGATCGGAAACGACGGTTGCTGAATTTTCTGGCGAGGTGTATTGCCAAAGTTCAAGCCGGTTTCTGGCGACGCGTTGTGAATGAGGATGTAGAGTTTCTTCCGTCTGTGCAGATTGGTGTCGAGTCACAAATACAGCCTGGTGAAGGGTTAATTTCGAGACGTGAAGAACGAATATTTCACTTTCAAAAATGGTTGGTAGACCGAATTGGGTACGTCAAGACAAATGATTTTGTTGGTTCAGCATAAGGGTGATATTTCATGATTGATCTAAGTGGAAAAGTTGCACTAGTCACTGGTTCAAGCCGAGGAATTGGGCGTGCCTGTGCGTTACGACTTGCGGAGGCTGGTGCTGATGTTGTGGTGAACTATGTCACAAGTAGCAATGAAGCAGAGCTTGTTGCCGAGCAGATCGCCGCCATGGGTCGCAACGCCGCATGTGTTCGAGCAGACGTAAGCCACGAAGACGATGTTGAAGAAATGCTGCAGTTTGTGTCTGAGGAATTCGGCCGGCTCGATATTCTTGTGCACAATGCAGCAACCGGTGGATTTCGACCACTTTCTGTAACAACTCAGCGACACTTTGATGCAGCGATGCACACGAATGTCATGTCGCTTGTTCACTTGCTCAAAGCGGCATCGCCAATGCTTCAGCAGGGCAGCGGCCGGGGGAAAGCAGTTGTGCTTTCGAGTCACGGGACGCACATGGCACTTCCTATGTATGGAATCATTGGTGGTTCAAAGGCAGCGCTCACCGCACTGGCTCGGCACTGGGCGCTTGAACTCGGTGATGAAGGAGTCAATGTCAATGTCGTTGAGGCAGGGCTTGTTGAAACTGATTCGACAAAACGGCTGCCCGGAGCGGATCAGATGTTTGCCGGTCGTGAAAGTAAGACCATGACAGGTGAACGAATGCTCGAGGCCAGCGATGTTGCTGATGCCGTCCTGTTTCTCTCGTCACCCTTGTCTGACCTCGTTCAAGGACAGACGCTTATTGTCGATGGTGGCGCAGCGATTCATGTCTGATGGTACGTAAAAGGACACTGGGATATGGCAGACAATAATCATTACTTGATGCTGACGGGAGCTACGGGCTTGCTCGGCCGTTCACTTCTGCGAGATCTTGCTGCGGCTGGACGGCGGATAGCCGTACTCGTTCGTCCGGGTAAAGTTGCTTCGGCAGTGCAAAGAATTGATGAGCTACTGCTCGACTGGCAGGAAGTTGCTGCTGCGGATGTTCCATTTCCTGTCGTGTTGACCGGTGATATCACTCAGCCTGGACTTGGTCTTACTCATGAAGAGACCGAGTGGGTTGCCCTCAACGTCGATGAACTAATTCACTCTGCGGCAAGCCTTTCGTTTCAAAAAAGGGAAAGTGACGGAGAACCATACCGCAGCAATGTGGATGGAACTGCGAACGTTCTTGCGTTCTGTAAAACGACTGGTATTCGTCGGCTCCACCATGTATCGAGTGCATACGTCTGCGGTCTTCGAGAAGGGCGCATTCTTGAGAGCGAGTTAGAAGTCGGTCAGACCCCTGGCAACGATTATGAACGTAGCAAAATTACTTCAGAAACAGCTGCGAGAGAAGCTGAGCATATTGAAACCTGTACGGTTCATCGTCCAAGTATCATTGTCGGAGATCTGCTCCATGGGTTCACTAACACGTTTCATGGTTTCTATAAGCCTCTTCGTATTGTTCAACCATTTGTAGAGGCCTTTATGGCCGTTTCCGTTGAGTCGAGTTCACTTCTTGGTGTACTCGGTATGACAGGAGACGAACGGAAAAATCTGGTCCCTGTTGATTGGGTCTCAGCCGTTATGACGCGGATCATTCAAGATCAGACATTGCACGGGCAGACGTATCACCTGACATCAACACACCCAACACCAGTCAGCCAGCTCTATGATGTTTTCGCATCACTTGTGGCTGAGTTGGCAGAGCAGGCGCGCAGAAGTGGTGGCGGAGGGAAGAAAGCCAGCGGTTTTGACACGTCGTCTCTTGCAAAGCTTTTCGGAGATCAGATGCATGTATATCGCGCGTATTGGCGAGATGATCCTGCCTTTGATTCGACTGCCACTCATCACGTTGCAGCCGATCTTCCATCACCGGTCTTAGATGACGATGCCATTCGGCGTTTATGTCGATTTGCGATTAAGCACTCTTTTCACTGGCCGCCGGTGACTCGGTCAGTTGTAGTTCCTGACGCACGTGGGCTACTCGAGCAGCGTCTTGGTCAGGCACGCTGGAAATCTGATGTCGAGTCAGAACAGCGTTTTGGTTTGGCAACAATTGGCCCTGGTGGAGGTCAGTGGACACTCTGTTGTCAGAGCAATCGTCCTGTTGAGTTACGTGTTGGGTTGCCAGCAGATGACAGCCCGGTCGTATGGGCATCGTCGCAGGTGATTGAGCAGCTTCTGGCCGAGGAGAGTGACCCGACCTCTGCGCGGCTGCACGGCGCGGTGACTGTGGAAGGTGGGGATGAACAACAGCGACAACAGGTTCTTGAGATGATGAGTCGGTTGTCAGAGTATGTTCCGGCTGGTGGAAAGCCCTTGCAGCCACGCTAACGGACATTCTTCAGAACGCGTGGAGCCTGCCGAATCAATGCCGGCCGCTTGATAGTCTCTTTGGTGGACACGGGGGAAGGAAATGTTGCGTTCAAAAGAGCTCGCTGGAAGTGACTGACGGCATGATTTTCCTCATTTCGTTGCGTTTTTACAAATCGGTGAGCTTTTGGTGCCAATCTGCTGCGTTGCCCGAACTGCCTACAATTAAAAGTAATAAAAGGTTGCAGACATACATATTAAATTGAATAGTTAGGTAGTGGAGTCAGTTCAATACTCTTCGATCTGACACTGCCAAGTACTTACGGAGTTAGGAATGCACCTCAGTCGTCGGCATGTATTACAAGGAGTGGGCTCGCTTATCGCATTGCCTGCTCTTGAATCACTTGGCTTTCGCCGCTTTGCACAGGGTGCCGCAACGAGCCTAAGCGGACCCTCCAAGCGTTGTGTGTTTATGAGCATCGGCTTTGGAGTTACCAAAGAAACGTGGTATCCCGACATCAATCAAACGGGATCTGACTACGAGTTGTCCGAAGGGCTTTCCCCACTTGCTCGTCACAAGTCCGATATCACCGTCGTGCAGGGTTGCTCCAACCAATTTGCAAACGAAGCGCACTGGGGCAGTACCTTCTGGCTCACTGGAGCCAACCGGTATTCAGTTCCAGGCCAGAATATGGCCAACACCATCTCCGCTGACCAGGTCGTTGCGCAGCACCTTGGGCAAGATACTCGCTTCTCATCGATTCAACTGAATAGTTCTGCCGTTGAAGGCCATGGCCCCGGACAATCTCTGGCCTGGGATGCTCGTGGGAAACCCAAGGCTGGCAGTAACGATCCAGTTCAGGTTTTTCATAAATTATTTTCAGCAGATGACATGCCTCTTGAACAACGGCAGGCAGCTATCGCCCAGAAGCGTAGTGTTCTTGATGCTGTAGTGAGTGAAGCCAAGCGAGTGCAGCACGGTCTCTCGCGCGAAGACTCAGAAAAGCTCGAAGAATATTTTCAAGGTATCCGTGATATCGAGACGCGTTTGAGCAAGGACGAAGCCTGGCTCGATGTCCCAAAAGCGAAAGCCCCACTTGGTGAGCCGGAACCCGGCCTAAAAGGGAAGGCTGAAATCGAGATTATGCAGGATCTCATGGTTGCGGCGTTGCAGACCGACAGTACTCGTTCGCTGACCTACCGTATGCCTGGTCAAAGCCTCTTGCAGAGTCTCGATGTCAAACCCAGTTCGCACAATGTAAGCCATTACTCGCCTGGCGAGCGGATGGAAGCGTCCAAGTTGCGTGACAAAACGCACAGCGAACTCCTCGCGAGGCTGATCGATAAACTGAAGGCTACGAAAGAAAAAGACGGGTCGAGTCTCTTCGACCATACCGCCGTGGCTTTTGGGTCAAATATTAGTTCCATCCATTACCTCACCAACTGCCCAACAGTTCTCGCTGGTGGTGGAGCCAACTTGAAACTCGGCCAGCACCTTGTCCTGCAGAAAGATACTCCGCTGTGTAATGTGTGGTTGACGATGCTGCAGGGAATGGGCATCAGCACGAATCACCATGGCGATAGCACCGGCGTTGTAAAAGAACTTCAATCGTAAGTGTCGCAACAGTGCTGGTGTCATACGCTGTTGGACCTTTCCTTGAATTCGCCAACTCGGTTGCACGAGACGCCAGTACATACAACTTAAGAATCAATCATGAACCGTTTTTCATTCCCAGTCTGTCTGGCCGTGTTGTGGCTCTGCACTTCATCCCATGCGGCGACGTCCGGAGTTCATTTTCCGCAAGAACATCAGACGTTCTTCAAGAAGCATTGCCTTGACTGCCATGACTCTGCAACACAGGAGGGTGGCGTTGACTTGGAAACACTTTCCTTCACCATTGCCACCATTGAGCAGGCGGAACGATGGCAGAAAGTGCTGAATGTTTTGAACTCGGGCGAAATGCCTCCCGAGGATTCCGAGCAACCAGACGGGTCTGAAAAGGCAGATTTCCTTGATGAACTCGCACAGACGATGGTCTCGGCTCGACGAAGTTTGGCTGATTCAGGTGGAAGGATCACCATGCGCCGACTCAATCGTCGAGAGTATCAAAACACGATCGAACAGCTTCTGGGTTTGAAGGTTGATGTTTCATCTCTCCCTGCCGATGGCGGTTCGGGTGCTTTTGATACCGTGGGTGCCTCTCAGTTTATTTCGAGTGATCAGATCGAGCAGTACCTGAAGCTTGGACGTAGTGCTCTAGACGAAGCCTTTGAGCGACAAGCTACCCGGCAACAGCCATCAAAAACATTTCGCGTTGAGCCAGAGAATACAGTCAACGTCCTGAGTCGTAAAAAAATTGCTGAGCAGGAGGAAATGTATCAGCGGTACCTCCTCTGGAAAGCAGAGGTTGATAAAGCAGCCCTTCTTCCAGAGAACGAAAAGCTGCTCGCGCAGCTTCGTGAGAAATACAACCTCGACGACCTTACCAACAGCATTCGACTGTATCAAAATACCGGGCTGCTCAAAGGTGCTCCGGATGCAACAAAGTTTGGGTTTAGAGATGGTAATAAGGCCTCCTTTTCATACCAAGGTGGCTACGACCGCACTCAAGCCTACATGAAGCAGTATCTCGATTTTCCAAACAGTGGTCGGGGTACGTATCTGAAACTTGCCTGGGGTATTCAGCGTATTGATGTTGTGCCTGACCCCAAAGACGTTCCGCCTGGCACGTATAAGTTGAGAATCCGTGCGGGTGTAGTAGAGGGGTCTGATCCTTCTCGTCACTTTATCGAGATAGGTCATCCGCAGCGTGTAAACGGAGTCCTTGCTCGTTTCTCGGGCAAGCCACTTGCGGGTCTTCAGGTACTTGGCACGGAGGATAATCCTGAAATCATTGAAACAACTCTGGTGATCGGCACGAACACACCACGTGAGTTTGGCATTCAGGAACGCCAGCCCGAGAGTAGTAAAAAGATGCTCTCAAATGAATTTTACAGTTACAAGCGGGAAAACGGGTACGGTACCCCGCCTGCCATCTGGGTTGATTGGATTGAACTCGAGGGTCCTCTCACAGAATCAGCGGTGACGAAGTCAGCAATCACTCGTGTCGAGCCGGAGAAGACAATTAACCCAGCGAACGAAGACGTTATTAAGCGGATCGAAGAACAGCAATCCCGTTTCGAGCAGTGGAAAAAAGGCGTTGATGAAGCAGCCAAGAGCCCAGAGAACCAGGCAATCATTGCCGAGATTCGCAAAACAGATCGGCTGATCGATCACCCCAATCGGTTTTACACGTTTGCAGACCGGTTCGAGGGCACGCCCAATCCAAGAGACTTCGGGTTTAGTGATGTGAAAAAAGCTGCGGCAGCCGATCCATCACGAAGCAGAGGTTTAGCTCTTCATAAACACTACGTCGGTTTGCCGCATCGTGATCGCGGCACGTACCTAAAGTTGACGCACGGAACTGGACGGGTAATTGTGAAGCCCAAGGAAATGCCTCCTGGTAACTATGTCATGCGGGTTCGTGTTGGTGTGGTTGAAGGAACACCCGCATCTCGGCGGTTTATCCAAGTTGGTCATCCCCAGCGTGAAATTGAGAGTCGGGACTGGGGTTTGGAAGGTCGGGCTATCAGCAGCCATCAGGTTGCAGGAACAATCGAGAATCCAGAAGTTATAGAAATCTCCCTCGAAGTTGGAACGAATACACCCAAAGAATTCGCCGTTCAGGAGAAACAAACCAATAACGGAAGCCTCAAGGTGCAGTGGGATGAGCACAACACACTCAAGGCTCAAAACGGCTATGGCCACCCACCAGCCATCTGGATTGATTGGGTGGAAATTGAAGGCCCTCTTTCGGAAGGAGAGGCCATGGCGTCAGCAACCTACCGCGTTGAACCTGAGAAGACGATCAATCCACAAAATGAAAAGAGTATCAAAGAGTTGGAGGACAGTTTCTCGCGGTTTACCGAGTGGCAGAAGGGCGTCGATGAAGCTGCGAAGACTCCCGAGAACAAAGCAATCATTGCGGAGATCGCCAAGAAAGAGAAAGACATCCTTGATCCATTGCGTTTCTACCGATTCACCGATCGACTCAAGGGTATGCCCGATGCCAGAGATTTTGGTTTTGATGAGTCCCGTGCTCCACAAAGCGCAAATCCCGATTGGCCAAACCTTCACGCCTATCTCAAACACTACGCCGACCTTCCCCATCGAGACACGGGAGCCTATTTGAAGCCCACTAAAGGAACTGGGCGTGTGATTGTGTCCCCGGAGAAACTACCAATTGGGAACTATACCCTTCGTGTGCGGGTTGGTGCTGTTGAAGGGTCCGATCCCTCCCGTCATTTTATTCAGGTTGGTCATCCTCAGAGAACGTACACCGGCCCGGATTGGGATTGGGGGCTGCAAGGGAGAGCAATCAGCACGAATCAGGTTACTGGAACTGTGGAGGAGCCACAGATCCTTGAGATTCCTCTTGAGGTTGGTCCTCATACAATTCGCGAGTTTTCCGTACAGGAAAAACAACCAAACAACGGCAAGCCGAAAGCACTCTGGAAAACATTCAATGCAGCAAAAAAAGAAAACGGGTATGGCATTCCTCCTGCGATCTGGATTGACTGGGTGGAACTGGAAGGCCCTCACAGCAGTTCAAGGAAACAATGGAAGCAGCGTCGTGAAGTTGAACTTCACGCAAATGCAAAAGTGGGTGGCACGTATAACGGCTATTTCAAAGGTGGGTATGAAAAGGGCAAGGCATTTTTAGATACCGGCACGCTGCAAAAGGGTATCGTTGATGAGCAGGAAGCAAAATTTCGCATCCGTCAGTTTGAAGAGAAAGGTCCGGCCTACCTGCGTTACCTTGATGATCCGCTGACTCAGGCGGGATCATTTCTGACTATTTCCGAAGTCAATAAGGAAGAGTGCATCGCACTGCCTCCAGAGCATCCGTCTGGCTGGAAAAAAACTGAGCATATCGTTGAGTCGCTGCCGTCTGGTACCTACACACTCCGATGCCGAATTGGTGCAGTAGAGGGTACTCCGGCTGAACGACACTTTGTGGTCCTTGGTGCCGTTCCTGATAAAGAGCATTTTGATCGCCTTGCAACATTTCAGATTACTGGTTCAACAGACGAGCCAGAGATCATTGAGTTGCCGGTTCAACTCACCAAGGATAGCCCTCGCAAATTTGCTCTCCGTGAAAAACGTGATGTGAAGGCAGATCTCAGTCGAGACAGTGATGCCAAAAAGCAAAATGGTATTGGCCTCAAACCTGCTCTATGGATTGACTGGGTTGAGTGGGAAGGTCCGCTGGATGTGTCCAATGAATCTGCCAGGAAGAATTGGTGGATCACCGAAGCCGACAAACCAGATGAATCTTTGCGGGCTCAGAAAATGATTAAGCTGTTCGCGTTGGAGGCTTTTCGGGGTGTCGAACCAGAAGCCGACTACATTGATCGGCTCACTGGTCTCTTTGCCATTCGTCGTGAAGCAGGTGATTCTTTTGATACTGCCATCCGATTGCCGCTGAGCATCGTTCTCGCCTCACCAGGATTTCTTTACTTGAGTGAACCCAACGACGCGGATGATCGACGACAGCTCACTGATCGTGAGCTCGCCGTGCGTTTGGCGTATTTCCTTTGGAGTGCTCCCCCTGATCGTGAGTTACTCGAATTAGCGAAACAACAGAAGCTCAGTCAGCCTGAAACACTCCGCCAGCAAGTCGATCGTATGATCGCTGATGAACGGTCCAACGAATTCGTGGCAGGGTTTGTGCACCAATGGCTGGATATGGAGCGCCTCGATTTCTTTCAGTTTGATACCAGGCTTTATCGCGACTTCGACGAAAGTACTCGCGCTGCTGCTCGCGAAGAAGTTTATCAGTCGTTCGCTCACCTTTTGCGTGACCGTGAGGATGGTCGTATCAGTCAATTGCTAAAGAGTGACACCATCTTTATCAATGGCCTGCTCGCAACGTACTACGGTATAGATGGCGTTACTGGAGATGAATTTCAGGAAGTAAGCCTTCCTGCAGGCTCTCCTCGAGGCGGCCTGCTTGGTATGGCTGCTATCCATGCGATGGGAAGTGATGGAGTAGTAAGTAGCCCGGTTGAGCGAGGCGCCTGGGTACTTCGCCACCTGCTTCACGACCCACCACCGCCTGCACCACCAAATGTCCCACAAATTTCTCGTCTGCAAGGTGAGATTCTGACGACGCGTGAACGATTGCGTGTCCATCAGGAAGAAGCCCAGTGCGCCAGTTGCCACCGAAAGATCGATCCGATCGGGCTTGGACTTGAAAACTTTAATGCTGCCGGCAAGTGGCGGACAACAGACAGTTATCAGGCGCGTGATGCACGAGGTCGTGGCGTGGGGAAGAAAAAGACATGGGATGTTGATCCCTCAGGTGCGCTTCACAATGGTCCATCGTTTGCCGACTATTTTGAATTACGAGACATTGTCGTCAGTCGTCAGGATGATTTTGCTCGTGGTTTTACGGAGCATTTAATTGAGTATGCTCTTGGCCGACCATTCGGCTTTACTGATGAAGACTTTGCAGAGGAAGTGGTTCAGGCTGCAAAAATAAAAGATTATGCAGTGAGCGAGTACGTTCATGCCGTTGTTCAAAGCAAGGCATTTCAGTCCAAATAATCAAAAGGGGTTTGTAGTGAAGGCGATTCAAAAAAGTCTGTTCATGGTGGTGTCTGCGGTTTTGCTCACCTCAAATCTTCATGCTGTTGATCCACCCCCGATTGATTCGCATCTGTTCCAGTCTGGTGAACTTGTCTACACAGACGGCTTTGACGGTCCGCTGAACAAAAAATGGTGGCAGGCACGAACCAAGAACTGGGAAGTTGTCGACGGTTTATTGATTGGTGCCCCAGACTACAACAACGCGGCGGAGGCCCAGAAGGCGCTGAAGCGTGATCACCATCTAGGGTTGTCACCTGTTATTCGGCTCGATAACCTGCCGCCAAAATTTGTAGTTCGTATGCGGGTGAAGTTTGAAGGAAAAGAATTTCAAACAGGTCGTCCAAAGTTCGATATTGGACATCACATTAATACCGTGACTTTTCGAGAAAATGGTTACGCCGTAAAGCTGCATGGTGGAGAACAGTTCCTAGGAAAAGCCCCCGACGTCAAATTGAACGAGTGGCTTGACGTTTCACTCGAATTTCAGGAGGGTGAACTCTGGATTGAAGTCAACGGCAAAGGCCAGCTCATTAAGCACGAGCAGGTTTCTCTCGAGGGGCGGGGCGAATTGACTTTCAAGACCTTCGAGGATTCACCAAACAGAATCATGTTTGATTCTGTAAGCCTGTGGAAAGCTAACTGAAGTTTTGAAACAGTTCTAGTTTTTCCGAACGTCATAACAAAGCAGAACATCCTGGTCACGCAGGTAGAGTTTGCCATTCGCGATGACCGGATGAGGCCAGGCTTTCTCCTCACTTCGGTCTGGCTGGTCAAACCGACCTGTTTCGACAAGGTCTGTTGGAGTTGCTTTAATAAGAGCAACTGGGCCAGCTTCACTTCGCAGATACAGGTGACCATCGGCATACACGGTGGCACCTTTTCCAGCACTTCGTCCAGCGTAGGCAAGTTCGCCGCTATCGAGACTAAGACAGCGGAATGTTCCGCCGCTTGATCCGTAGATATGGCCATCAAGAAACACGACTCCACCATGATGATTCATGATTTCTTTGTTAGCGTAAAGCTGCTCTGCCTGCCAGTTCGTGCCATCTTTTGTGACGCGGAAAGCATTGCACCCGATGCCATAGCCTGATGTTACGAACACGGTGTTTTCTTGAACAATCGGTGTTGAGATAACAGCTGTCTTGCCTTCCCGGTCTGCTTGCCAAAGAACGGTCCCAGAGTTGGGGTCGATGCCGGCGACACTCTTTCCGGTTAGTTGCACGTATTGTCGAGTGCCATCAATCGTTGCGATGATCACAGATGAATAGCCAGCAGGATCAGTCCAGCCGTTTGTCTGCCAGAGTTTCTCTCCAGTCTTTCTGTTTAAGGCGAGCAGGGTGCCATCAGTACCTCCTGGAGTACAGATCACCCGATCTCCATCCACAAGTGGAGACTCACTGTATTTCCAGCCGGACATCATCTTTCCACCATATTGATCAACAAGATTCACCGACCATTTTGTTTCGCCACTCTCTGCATCGAGGCAAACAACGTCTGCGTACTGGTTTAAAACAAAAACGTCACCGTTATCTATGGTTGGTGTGCCACGGGGGCCTGGGTACCGCTTATGGCCACCGGCTTCACCAATGCGAGTTTTCCAGACAGGCGAACCGTCTGTTTCATTGAGAACAATCACATAGCTTCCATCATCAAGATCGCCCATTGTGAAGATGCGGCCGTTGGCTAGAGCAATACTCGAGTACCCTCCGCCAAGACCTGTTGCTTTCCACGAAAGTGGTGGGCCATCCTCTGGCCAGGTATCGAGTAGCCCTGTCTCTTGTGATTTTGCATCACGGTTTGGCCCACGCCACTGCGCCCAGTCGTGCCCATGGGCGTTCGTGCCCGAAGCGAGTGCGAAAAGTATCGAAATCGAAAGCGATAAAACAGATCGAAATACCATCGTGTGTTTCCTATGTGTTGAAACAGTGTTTTAGATAGCAGGTCTTCACTGCGTACTATGCTTCACTACGTACGACCTAGTTTGAATCGATCGCACGATGGAGTACAAGTGCAGTTAGTGTGCTGTCGTGGTTGGCACTAAAGTCTCAGAGTCAGAATGAATTGGAAATTGTTCGGAGAGCCTTGGGGATGAAGTTCTTCCGACAAAATTAAATAGTCAAACACTTGTTACAAATGGATGGGAAGCCGTTATCGTAGGAGTTCGTGCTTGTTTGTGTCACAAATAGCTTATGAATGATGCGGCCTCGCTATATGCATGGAAGTAAAAGAATGTATTTGATATTCACCGCAGGAGAGCTTTGCTGACGCGTAGTTGCCGAACAAAAGGGTGGTTTTTTTAATCCCTTTGTGATTTCCAGAGACACTCCTTTTCCATTGCTAGAAAAAAATATCTTGATAAGAACAAACATGATAAAAAGAAAGACCATGCGTCAGAAATGTACACAAAACCATCAAGAAGTTTCGAGTCATGTCAAGCTTAAGAAAAGCAATCAAGTCGGTTCGCTATGCAGTATCGAACCTACGATATGAATGTCAAAAACAGGAGAGCGCTACGGGGTTTCCGGTATGGTTCGGACTTGATGAGACAGTGAGCAAGTTGGCTTCTGGAGTGGTGAGTATCTCTCGGTTTGGAGATGGCGAATTTCTTCTCCTGAATGGCATCGGGCTTGATTTTCAGGATAGCAACCCGTTGCTTGCCCAAAGGCTCAAGGAAGTTCTTGTTTCCAACGTCAAAGATCACCTAATTGGAATCCCGAATTATTTCTTTTCACTCCGAGAATATCCATGTGAAATGAAAAAGTATCTGAGGGAATTTCTCTATGACTACCGCGAATGTATTCTGCGTGATCTCGATATGAGTAAGAGCTATTACGACACAAATGTCAGTCAATATTATGCAACGTCAGATGATGTGCAGTGGCTTGAGAAGTATTTTCATAACCTACGGAAAATCTGGAATGAAAAAAATATTTTGATTGTTAAAGGTGAGCACTCTGAAACTGATCAGGTGCACAATTTCTATGACAATGCAAATTCCATGGAGTTTTGTTACGCTCCTTCAAGAAATGCTTTTTCTCAATATGAAAAAATTTATTTGAACATCAAAAAGCAGGTGGGAGAAAGAATGGTAATACTCGCGCTTGGTCCTACTGCCACACTTTTAGCGTATGACTTGAGCAAGGAGGGGCACGTAGCAATGGATTTAGGACATTTGGCAAAATCCTACGATTGGTTCAAAAGAAACAAGGCGGTCAGTAAAGAAAACGAACCTTTTTTTCCAGTTTAGTGAATTCCCTGTGCCAGAATAGTAAGTGCTGCCAGGCGGGAAACGGTTGGGCTAAGTTGCACTGTCAATCCCGTTGTATCCGAGCTTAAGCGATTAAAGATGCAGGCCATATTGCTCAAGCAGCCTTAAATTTGCTGACCCTCATTTCCTCTGGGGGGTATACCACGAACTTCTGCCGCCAGATTATCGACAGGCGTTCATAATTGTTTTAATGAACCGACTTAAGTTAGTCCAAATACTACTCGAGACAGATGACCTTTGTAGTTTGCTGCCCAAATGAGAGGGTTCTTCCAGTAGAAGATAAGAGGAGTCAACGTGAATCACACGATTCTTCTTTTTCGAAATTGCTGAAATATCCATTCGTTCACCGCGTTCGTATCGTTCATGGAGTGAATGCACACTAGAATCTCCCTCGCTGTCAAAGGGGTTTTGATGAGTATCCTGCACCCTGTTAACGGTTATAACTAAGCTGCATGATCGGGTAAAACAAGCTAAATCAGGTCTTTCGATTAACGTGTCTACTTGTGCTGCAATATCACCTTCTAAATAATTTGGGTTTCTGGGATTCAAAGATGTTGTGTCCAATATTTTGAACACGTCTTGCTTGCGATAAATCGTGCAATCAAGTTCCCAGGGATAATTCCAGTGATTCTTTTGGCAGCCACGCCATCTCCATTGATACACGCTTCCACATTTTTTTAAAGATGACGGACGAGGCTGTATGTTTTTTCCGAGTCGCATGCTAAATCCAAATACATCTTTGTTGAGATCAAGTGTTTCAATAGCTTTTTGAACACTGAACTTCGAGGTGAAAACAACATCATCACAACCGAACATCACGTATTGGTCCACTTGGGACAGAATTGCGGCGAGGTCTTCAGAGAAATTTGTCTCGCGAACCCAATTTACTTCTGGAAAAGTATTGATAACCTGACGGTAGGAAATTTCTGTACATTCGTTAAACAATACCGTGACACAATCTTGGGTAATGTCAGAAAAATGAAATAAGCTTTCTAGGTAACCATGAAGTTGAAGTGTTCGATCTTTAGAAAAAACAATTACTGATACCATTTACTTGCTCCATCCGGTAGGTTTTTCAGTTGCGATTTCTTGAAGGATAACAATAGTTCAGATTGACCTCATGTGTGATCCGTATGGGTTCAGGGAGCATGGTTTAAAGCCTAGTGGTTGGCAGTTCGGTAGCAACGAGTTCTGGGATTTTCAGAAGTATCTTCACTCGTGCCGTAGTTAGAATAGTCTTTGAATTGAACAGTCTCACCTAAGCTGTTTTATCAATTGCAACTATGCAACATGCCGTAGCCTGTTTAAGGTCGTTGAGTTCAAGTTCGATGAGCATTCGCTGTCTGTCGTGCGATACCAATCTACTGTCTTCTTAAGCCCTTCTTTAAAGCTCACAGCTGGAGACCAATCAAGTAATTTACAGGCCTTATCAATCGAAATGGCACGGCGAGGTTGTCCGTCTGGTTTTGTTTTGTCCCACTCAACATTGCCTTCGTAAGAACAAGTTTTTGCAATGACTTGCACAAGGTCACTAATTGCTATCTCTTCACCACCTCCAATATTAATTGGTTCAGGCAGCTCAACTCGTTCTGCAGCACGAACAATTGCTTCGGCTGCATCATCAACATATAGAAACTGTCTGGTCGCACTACCGGTTCCCCAGCAGACAATTTCTTTGTTTCCTTTTATTTTTGCTTCTTCACACTTGCGTATAAGTGCTGGTATGACATGACTGGAGGATGGATTAAAGTTGTCACCGGGCCCATATAAATTGACAGGTACAAGAACAGCGCTTTTCAAGCCATACTCTTGCTGATAACCATCGAGCATGACGAAAAGAGCTTTTTTTGCCACGCCGTACGGTGCATTTGTTTCTTCCGGATAGCCAGCCCAGATGTCTTCCTCTCGGAAGGGAACCGAACAATGCTTCGGGTACGCACACACGGTTCCTGTGTGTATAAACTTTTCAATATTTCGCAAACGCCCGTGCTCAACAAGATGTAAACCCATAGCCATATTCGAATAAAAAAATCTACCCGGATGAGACATGTTGGCGCCAATTCCTCCGACTTCGGCTGCAAGATGAATAACAATTTCAGGACGAAAATCCTCGTACATGCGCACAACATCATTTTCGTAGGTAAGGTCGTAGTCCTTCCTTCGCGGCACAAATATCTGATCAGCCGGAACGCCTCGAGACTGAAGGTTTTTACAGATAGACGTTCCCAGGAAACCTGCTCCACCTGTTACAACAATTCGCTTCTCGGAAAGATCAACCACGGTGCTCACCTTCATTTTTCTGTCAAAAAAATTTTGAGTTGGTTATGAGATTAAATCGCATGGAAATACGTGAGAAATTTTGTGTGGAATTATTCACTTGTTCCAAAAGTGGACTGGTTTTCAAAGTACATTGGTACTGTGCCAAAACTTGAAAAAACTAGTCGCAGATATGTCGAATACGAAGGACAGACCCTTTGTCTCACCTGGTCATTTAGAGTGGATACGTAAAGTACTGTTATCGTAGGAAAGTGACCGTTGTCACACCATATCAATTGTGCCTTGATATCTCCGTTGCCAAGGTTTTTCAGAGAATTTCTCGCGCGATGGCCAAAGCTGGTCAGCTGTTGGTACCATGAAGGTTCTCCGAAAAGCGCCGCTCTCTGTGAGGCTTAGGTGGTTTCATATGAAAACTAAAAACCTTCTTCGTGGTTTAACGGCTACTCGCATTCATCAATGAAGAGTATGCCCAGAAATAACTGAATAATGTGGCTGCCAGCCGCCCATGACACGGCCAGGATTTAAGCAGCAGATATTCCAAGCCCACTGGGTACCGGAGGCAGTCTCATCTAATTGTGCGAGAAGTCACGTTTTTTGCCCGAAGGCTTTCGTAACTAAGCCAATTCGAATGCCAGGAATTACGACTAGTGTTTAGATTGTGCAATTAGCCATTTTAAAGGTGGCCTGTTCCCAGCGTCTCAAAATTCATTGGTTTCAAAAAAGCAGTATGCGTAGAGTGTGGAGTTATGCGGGGTATTAAAGGCTAAGCGAAACGGTGTGAATCAGTGCGGGTTTTAAACTTGGATCACTTCTTGTTTGGGCCAATTGGCTTTTTAAACCAAAAACAACCGCACCCGTAATCATCCGTAAAAGAGTCTTTTCGGGATGCGTTTGGTTTGTATTCATCGTTACCAACGATCGATCTTATGAAAGCAAAGTTCACTAATTCAAAAGTATCGAAGTATTCTGTAATCATGTCGTAGGTGTAAATTCGATGAGCATTAAAATGTAGTCGTCGGCACCTGCCGACTGGAACCACAAAAAGTAGATTGCCTTGTTCTGCTACGACTCGCTGCAATTCCCGAATCGCTTTAAGGTCACCGTCGGGGTCGATTTCATCTCCGTATCTCCCCAGTCCAATGTGTTCAACGGTGTGCATGCAAGAAAGAGAGGAGACACTGTTGTTTTCAAAAGGCAAAGCGGTCAAATCTGCCTGTTTGCAAACTAAATTGTCTAATTGCAAAGTAGCAGGTCGATAGTCGTAGAATTCGATGGGAACAAATGCTGAAACAAGAGTGCTGAACGCAAGTTTTGAAGAAATGTCTATATGTTTCGAAGGCTGTGTTTTTGCTAGGACTCTGGCAGCCCAGGCTGGGTGATACTCGTAATGGGTATCGTAGGCCGTAGTTGAGGTGTTTTCGTTAATGACCTTCAGGAAGTCGTTTTCTTCAAGTTCAAAACGCTTGCTTACATCAAGTTTTTTATATTTTTTGAGACAATCTGCAAACCATTTCTCTTCTTTCCCATGCTTCATTTTCCATGATTTAAAAAGGTTCATTTCATCTCCTTGTGAATAATTGTTTGTTTAATACTGAGTGCAATCATCGCAAGTTAGGACAAGCGAGTAGGCCTCATCAAACGGTTGTTCTCAACTACTTTAAAAAGCAAAAGATTTAGACAGGAAAAATGGTTGATAGTATTTGTATTTCTGTGCTCAAGCACCGGAGCTTTACCGGTACATTCAGCGTGGGCGTCAGTCTTTGGTCGTACTGTGGAGCACAATACGTTCAAGAGGAATGACTCTCACCGAATAGAAGTCTAACCTGTCGTTTGTCATTCTTACTAAGTCCAGAGTAACTTCAGTTCAAAAATAAATCAGTGGCTGAGATCGTAGCGAAACAGTGACGTTCACGGAAGAATCGTTTCTTCATGATCTCACGGATGTGCTCGGTACGTATTGATGGATGGTGCATTATGAGGCCAACTAATAGATGTAGTCATGCCTTAGTTTGCCGCGATCATATAAAAGCCTGAGCATTTGACGCCAAATACTGCCTTGTAAGGGTCTTGATGTGGCATTTGATGCATAGTTCCCACAAGGCAGTTCTATTTCTTCCCAGAGTATTCTCTGTGATGGGATTCTACTTTCCAGCAACTGAAACTTCAGATTCGAAACAAAATAGTATTTGGGAGGTTAAATGCATAAAGAGTTTTGATCCAATGTGTTTGCCTAGAAAGTATTACGGCGCCCGATGAAGAAGCAGTATTCTTTTATCTTGATTTTTGTGGTGTCTTGCTTTGCGTACGGTGCCCATTGCGTCAAAGCAGAAGATACCTTTGCAGGAATGATTCTTCGATCATTTCCTCAGGCGGATAGGGACAGCGACGGTGAGCTTTCTGAGGAGGAAGAGGCTGCTGTGAGCCGGCGTGTGATTCAACGGTATCCGAAGGCAGATCAGGATGGCGACGGCGTGCTTTCAGAAACTGAAAAACAGGATCTGATTCAAAAGGCTTCGCAAAGGGGCAGGAAACAACGGTCGGGTTCAGCAAGCCGCTCAGGAACGAATAGCCAAAATACAGAAGCAGTTCTCCAACAGCTTGGACTCAAAGGTGAACTGGATATTGAATACCGAAAAAACACGACACAACAGCGAAACCGGCTGGACTTCATTTACCCCAAAACCAAGGTGTACGAACGAGCCCCGCTTTTCATCTATATCCACGGTGGCGGCAACACAGGTGGTACGAAAAACGCTCTCTATAATAGAAGTTCGTTGATCTTGAAAGAATTGACTGAATCGGGGGTTGCCGTGGCCACTATTGACTACAGAGTCTTTGGTGCCGGGGAAGAGTTGGGATTCCATCAACTATTCGAGGACTGCAAAGACGCATTGCGATTCCTGGCAAAAAATTCTGTCCGATATGGGATCGACCCGCATAAGTTCATCACATGGGGGACGTCTGCCGGGGGTTCCAAAGCACTGGTCACGGCATTAACGGACAGCGACTTTCTGCCCGGTGAGAACGCTGGGCCTGCAACCGAACACACGGTGATCGGTGCAATCTCGTTCTATGGTGTGACTACCTATCTCGTTCCAGAGCTTTGGGAAAAGCGGCTTCAGAGATTCCCGGGACGGAGCGAATCAAAAGGGAAGATGCTGTTCAAACCATCGCATGGTATGAGTATCGAAGAGATAAAGAAGCTGGTAAGTGCCGACCAGCATTTGAAAGCGGATAGCCCGCCTATACTGTTGGTACATGGTGATAACGACCCTGTCGTACCCATCGGCTTGTCTACGCACTTGTACAAGATGGGGATGGAAAAGGGTCTCGACATAGAGTTAGTCGAAGTAAAAAATGCAGGTCATGGTTTTAAGCAGGTTCAGGGGAATGACGCGCCCCCGTCCATGACGTGGGATGAGGTCCAGCAGCTCGTCGTTCAGCAGGTACTGGAATGGATCCGACAAACAAATGCTTAAAGAATAATTGAGAGATGATTGTCAATCATCTCCCACCAAGTTAGTTCTTCTTTGCTCGGTTCTTCTTTGCTCTTCCCGGAAGATCTGCTGAAATTGATCCCTTAGGTCGGATCATAGTTGCAGTTGGGCGCTTATTCGCCTCGATGTTAGCAATATGTTTCTCGTAGGCCGTTGCAAGCCGGGCTGCAATTTCAGGGTGCTCCTCAGCGAGGTTCCTAGTTTCGCCAATGTCGGCGTCGGTATCGTAGAGCTGTGTTGGTAGCGGAGCGGGGTCGCGTCCTGCAGGAACTGGGTCACGGCGGCTGCCGCTCGTGCCTTCTTGCCACGGATAGAATTTCCATTTGCCAGAGCGGACTGTCCCCGGACCATGCATAAGGACGTATTCTTTGTGGGGGCTTCTTGCACCCTTCTTTCCGCTCATGAGGGGCCAGATGTCATGGCCGTCAATTTTATTTTGTGGAAGATCACCATCGCAGAGGCTGGCAAAAGTGGGGAGAAGGTCGATGGTGGCTGCGACCTCAGTACATCTTTCTCCGGCAGGAATGTGACCGGGCCACCGCATAACGGTTGGCTCACGAATACCACCATCGTAGACACTCCCTTTTTTTGATCGAAGCGGCAGGGATGATCCAACTGCTGCACCATTGTCGCTCGTGAAAATGACGAGAGTATTCTCATCAATACCAGCTTTCTTGACGGCCTTGAGCACCTCGCCCACCGACCAGTCGATTTCTTCAATAGCATCATGGATGAGGGCATCTCCAGTTCCTTCTGTCTTGGCAAAAGCATCAGAGACGTGGAGGGGGCGATGGACCATGGTATGTGGCAAGTAAAGAAAAAATGGTTCATCCTTGCATGCCTTGATGAATTTGATGGCCTCTTCGGTATATCTTTTCGTAATAGTGTTTTGATCGACAGGGTATTCGATGATTTCTTCATCACGCATGAGTGGGACTTTGTTTTTTTCTCGGTGCCCTGATGTGACTTCTTTGATGGTGAGTCCTTCACGAAGAACAACATCTTCAGCAACTGTGTTGGCAGGATCTCTCCACATGTCGTTGCTGTAGGGAATCCCGTAGTAGCGTTCGAAACCTTGGTACGTTGGAAGGCAGGGTGGAAGATGGCCGAGATGCCACTTGCCAACACAGGCGGTACGGTATCCAGCGTCTTTCAGCATGTCTGCGATAGTGACTTCGTCGGGATGAAGGCCCTCATCACTGCGTGGGAAGAGGACAGGGCTCATGGAAACTCGCTGGTAGTGAGCCCCAGTCAAGAGTGCCGTACGCGAGCCAGAACAGACTGCACAGCCGACGTAGAAGTCATCAAAGACCATCCCCTCGGCAGCCATCTGGTCAAGGTTTGGAGTCTTGGGAATGGTAGCCCCGTTAAAGCCGACATCACCGTAGCCCATATCATCGATGAAGATGAGAATAACGTTGGGTTGTGGTGAAGCCGATTGAGACTCACGCAAAAATATAAAAGCAGAGGAAAGGGCACAGAGGAAGGTAAGGCAGAGTCGGAATGTCATAATGGAACCCAGTCTATTTGATGCTTTCGAACAGTGTAGATGAAGAAGTGATACCAGATTTATTTGTTTTTTCATAATTGCCAGTAAGTGAAAATTCAAATGGCGACTCAGAACATTTTCGATAGTCGAAATCTTTGTAGTACATCTCGTACTATTTTATTCATTCACATTTCGTGTACTTCATTCACTTTTGATTTTTGAATCCGTGGGATCAAATTCTTATTTTATATCCAAGGCTTTGTCCGTTGCTTGCTGTGCTTGGAGTAAGTGTACGTCAATCAATGATTTGCGTTTCACCCAACAGAGTCTTGCAGTTGTGATGAGAGACCACAGTAAGAATGTTCCATAGCCCAGACGCCACCCCCAGTGAACTCCCGGTTCGAAGCTTGCAAGAAATCCAAAGATAAAAAAAGGAATGGGTGCGAGCAAAAGAAAGACCAGAAGCCCTCGAGTGACGATGGATAAAGGTTTTTTTCGCACCGCTGCAAACACCACAAGTGGTAATGAACCGAGTGTCCCGAGAACTGCCGCAAGGAAGAGGTACTGCATGATCAGTTGTAATCCCCCTAGTGAGTTCTACCGAAATATGCTTGAGAGCGACTGCAAGGTGTGTCGCTCTTCGTTGGATTGCATGTGCGCACAAGCTGTAGTTTGAAATGCTGGATAAGCCCAAAGAGTCATCATTCCAGAAATTTTCTTCTGACACAGCGAGTCCGTCTTGTTCTGAAGCTTTGGGCCGGCACGTGAACGAACAAAAGCAGTCATGTCCCGACTTGACGCGATAATACAAAAGGCTGAGTCGATAGTGCTAGTTGCTGCTGCGAGAGAACACGTTGTGTCGCATTTGCTGCAGGGTTTTCACGATATTGCTTTATCAATGACTAGAGTGCTTGGGCTCAAGAATTCCCCTTCACTCTATTTCGGATCAGATGATTCGAAACAAAGTGAGGAAGATACGGTTAAATACAAGAGCAGCCAAGAATAGTACTGACTCAAGAAGACTGAGGTTACCGCATGAAGAAGATTACCTTGACCGTTTCGTTCGTCCTTTTTGTCTTCCTGATGTATGGGGTGAGTTTCTCACAAGCAGAAAACACATTCGCAGAGAAGATTCTTGAGTATTTTCCTCAGGCAGATACAAACAAGGACGGCATGCTCTCGGAGGACGAAGAGGTAGCTGTGAGCCGGCGTGCGATTCAGCGGTATCCCAAAGCTGATGTTGATGGAGATGGCTCGCTTTCAGCTGGTGAGAAAGAGCAACTCTTGAGGCGGGTCATTGCTCTGCGAAAACGAATGAATGACACAAGCCCGCCGAGCGGTGGATTTTTTGGAGGTGGAAAGTCAAAGTCTGGGCGAAAGCCAAGTTTTGAAAATGTGAAGTATGGAGAAAATAAGCGGAATGTGTTTGATATCTGGCTTGCTGAGTCAGAGAAACCAACGCCACTGGCTGTCTACATTCATGGAGGCGGCTTCAAGGGTGGCAGTAAGGAAAAGCTGAAGGCAGAAACATTAGCGGCGTTACTTGATGCAGGGATTTCTGTTGCTGCTATCAACTATCGTTTTGTCACAACAGACCCTCTGCCAACTGCGCATCATGATGCGAGGCGGGCCATTCAATTTATGCGGTCAAAGGCTGACGAATGGAATATCGATACCGATCGGGTCGCAGCATTTGGCGGTTCTGCCGGAGCCCAAATCTGTATGTGGCTTGCCTATAGCGATGATATGGCCGACGCCACCAGCGATGATCCCGTTGAACGAGAGTCAACGCGACTGCTGTGCGTGGCCACGGCAGGTGGCCAGACGTCAGCAGAGCGGGAATTTTACATCGAGAACATTCTGCCACTATTGGGTGAGAATGTTCCTGTTGACGTACTTGTAAAGTCTTTCAATGGTGAGAATGATCCAGAGAAGATTCGCATGAAAATGTGGGGCGCAGATACCCTTGAAGAAGTAGATGAAACGACCAAGCAATGTTCGGCACTCCGCCTCATATCACCTGATGATCCACCGATTTTTATGAGTTACGGGATGGCACCAGATGCGAACAAGCCCAGTGGCGATAAGAACCGTTTGAGAGGGTGGCTCATTCATCATGTGGTTTTTGGAACAAAGCTCAAAGAGAAGGCTGACGAACTTGGTGTTGAGGCAGACCTGTCCTATCCAGGTTCAGGTTCAAAGTATCCGTCGGAAGTTGCCTTTTTTCGTGATAAGTTGCTTCAGGGAAACTGACTCAAAATCATAGGCATGAAGGCATGCCGCAGAAACGGCAGTGGTGCTTGCCGGTGTAAAATTTTAAAGTGAAGCGACATTCCCGGTAGGAAACAAGGTGATGGTTCGATTTTTCATGTATGGCAGAAAAGATACGTGGCCTTTTAGGGGAGTGAAGAATGAAGAGTATTGGAATAACAAAACACATGTCATTTTTGAGTGTGTTTGTTTTGGTTGGAGCAAGTATTTTTGGTATTCGGTGCTTTGCTGCCACACCGAATATTCTCTTCATCGTTTCAGATGATCATGGCTGGGGAGACTTGCCTTCGAATTGGGATAATACCGAGGTGCAACTTCCGGTACTTGATGCGTTGGCAAACCGAGGCGTGCGGTTTCCGAATTACCACACGGTTCCGCTATGCGGGCCATCTCGGGCATGTATGTTTACTGGTCAGTACTCAACAGAAAACGGTATGTGGCGTGGCCCCGGTAGTCAGCCGCTCGGGTCACCCGGGTACCGGGGAATTAAACGTGATGTGAAGATGCTCTCTGAGTATCTTTCGGAGGCTGGGTATGCAACGGGAGCCTTTGGGAAATGGCATCTTGGTTCTCTTCAGGGCGAAGTTCCAAATGATCGTGGGTTTGATGAGTTTCATGGTTTTCTTGGTGGGGCCCACCCCTATTGGATTGCTGGATCTCGTTCCAAAATCATGCACAATCGTGAACACGATCCTCTCGCAAGGGGGCATGCCACCGAGTTGTTCACCCAATGGGCAGAAGACTTCATTCGAGAGAATGCCGGAAAAGAATCTCCTTTCTTCTGTTATCTGGCCTACAACGCGGTGCATGGCCCACTCCGTGTTGAGAAGTCAAAACCAGCCTCGGCACCAGAGGCCTGGGTGAAAAAAGCTCTTGATCGTGGGGTGAGTTTTCTTCGCAGTGACTATGTTGCGATTCTCGAACACATGGACCACAACATTGGTCAACTGGTCAGTGTGTTAGATGAAGTTGGTGTTGCCGAAAATACGCTCATCGTTTTCGTAAGTGATAACGGCGGCTGTACCATGGAGGAAGGTGCTGCAGGCGGCAGGTTTCCTGGCAACAATGGTCCACTGCGGGGAGGCAAAGCCACGACCTATCAGGGTGGGCTCAATGTTCCTTTTGTCATGAATTGGAAAAGCAAAACCCCTCAGAGTGGCCTCGTGTCGGATAGTCACGTTATGCACTGCGATATCTTTGCCACATTGTTGGATGCGGCTGGTCTTACTGTTCCTGAAAGCAATGGAAAGAATCCCGTTCGAGGGCTGTCTCTTGTGCCTCACATGCTTTCAGATGGCGAAACGTCAGTTTCGGAGCGAACCATGATTTTTGAACTATGGGGGAATATTGGTGTTCGGAGGGGTCACTATAAGTTGTGGGCTGATGTTGGAAGAAACTATTCTCCAAATTGGGATGCTCTGGCGGCTGAAATTTCCCAAAAAGATCTCGAGCTCTTTGATCTTCAACGTGATGTTGGTGAAACGAATGACCTGCGGACAAAACACCCTGAGGTGTATGCATCACTCAAGGCAGAGTTGCTCGATCATTTGTCCGGCATCAATGCAGACTATCCTTCAGTTGCTTTGTCGGATGTCACAAGCAAGGTAATGCCAAGGCAACAAAAACAGTCGAAGACTATCCCGCCGAAGGAAAGGTCGCCAGAAAAATTTTTTCAGGCCCGTGATCGCAACAGTGATGGTGAAATCACACTTGAGGAATTCATTGGCAACCCTCATGGACGGAATGTTGTAGCACTGACCAAACGCTTCCAGCAATTTGACGCGAATGGCGATGGGGCACTTGTTATTGATGAATTCAAAAGCAAGTAGGACCACTCGGTTGAAGGAGGTAAACAGTATGCGAATATGTCAGTTTTTCTTGGCGTTGGTGGTGGCCTGTAGCTGTGGGCCCTATTCCCTCGGTCGGGACGTTGCATTGCCGGTGTCGATGGATTTGAGTGCTCATGGGTTGAATCAGCAACAGCTTGATTCACTCGCTGGTGTCTTGCAGCAAGCTGTTGACCAGCAGGCCATCGCTGGGTGTTCGTTTTTGATCGCGCATCAGGGAGAGGTCGTTTTCCGAGAGGCATTTGGGTTTGCAGATATTGAATCGGAGCGAGCCTTCACTACGAATGAATTAGTTCCAATCGCTTCTGTCTCGAAGCCGGTTCTCGCCAGTGTTGTCATGGCTCTTGTTGATCAGGGGAAGCTCACACTGGACGATCCGGTTGAAAAGTATTTGCCCGAGTTTAAGGAAATGAAAGTGAAGGGGGGGGAGCATCTTGCTCACCAGATGACAATTCGGCACCTTCTTTCACACACCGCAGGCTTCTGGGGAAACAAGGGGATCAGTGCTGAGAAACTTGATCTGATACGCAACTTTCAGCGACCACTTGGTGAAGCTGTCAGTCGTATGGCGACGTATGAACTTGAGTGCCAGCCAGGAAAAAAGTTCATCTATTCCGGTTCCGGGTTTTGTGTTGCAGGCCGGGTTGCGGAAGTTGCGCGAGGGCAGTCACTTGAGGAGATTGCTCAGGAGGTTCTATTTCAACCCCTGGGCTTCAGTCGTACGACGTACTTGCCGTCAAAAGAAATCCGAACGACTGTGCCGACTGCATACAGTAGACAAAGCGGTGGTGTCCTAGAAAGACAACTATCTCGCACAGGCGGAGAGCTTCGTTTTATTCTGCCTGGTGGATCACTCTTTACGACACTCGATGAACTGGCGGCATTCGGAGTAATGCACCTTGAAAATGGAATGTGTCATGACAAGCAAGTGCTTTCAAGGGAATCAATTGATGAGATGCGGAGGTTGCAGTCGCGGCCAAGGGCAACGCGAAGGTACGGCCTTGGCTGGAATCGTGATGACATGAATGATCAGGGTTTAGCAGATCGTGTGTTTCACGGTGGTGCGATGGGATCCTATCTTGTCGTTGATTGGAGACGCGAGCTGGTAGGTGCATTCCTCATACATCAGCCGGGGCAAGAGGTTGCGGGGCTACGAAACAATCTTTTGCAGCATGTTGGTAAGCTCTTTGCACCATCTGAGTGATATTTGGTTCAACGATTTGGGACCGCGTGTTTTCTCAATCACAACTTGTTGATAAAAGAGTGGGGGAAGTTTCATGAAGCTTTTTGTTGGTTTGCTCCTCGGGTTTTGGGCATCAGCGCTGGTGGCTGCTGATCAGCCAAACATTCTCTTTATTATCGCCGATGATGCCTCGCGGGATAGTTTTGGTGCATATGGATGTCAGTATGTGAAGACGCCTGGTTTTGATCGTATCGCTAGAGAGGGCGTGCTCTTTACACAGGCATATAACTGCAATCCAAAGTGTGCGCCAGCACGTGCCTGCCTGCTGACGGGGCGTTACTCATGGCAGTTGGGAGAAGCTTGTAACCACAATCCCTTTCTGTCTGAAAAGTGGAAGTTTTACCCATATCTGCTTGAGGAACATGGCTATGCAATTGGATTCACTGGTAAAGGATGGGGACCGGGCATCTGGAATGCCGAGGATGCTGGGAAAAGTCGGAAAGCAGATAACCCAGCAGGACATCCATGGAATCAACTCCAGAAGAAGCCGCCGTATAAAGGGATTAATAGTATTGATTATGC